>LWDU01039401.1_pt1 | contig 130253 bp, 114 predicted proteins | sample 727161 | NCBI WGS metagenome assembly LWDU01 (sample SAMN04566230, study PRJNA314399) | hydrothermal vent metagenome | isolation source: deep sea hydrothermal plume seawater | place: Mexico: Gulf of California, Guaymas Basin | collected 2004-07-11
GGACGTCACGAGTTGTCCGGCGCCCGGAAGATCTCGCTCGTAACCCGTCATGCCGAGCGCGAGCGCCGGGAACCCCGTACTACAAGATGTCGCCGGATGTCTCGATCGCGTGAGCATGAACAGGACACGAGCTCAAGGCAAAGATGAGATGGAGCAGGACCGCCATCGCAGAGATTCCACTCATGTTTGTTTCGCTCTCCCGCCCCACGGCATCTCAACTTGCCATCGCCCCACCATGGAACGAAGCTGATAACCCGCGGCTGTGCGGGAGAAAGAGTCGCTTTGTAGGGTGGCCCGTACAGCGCGATCGCACTACAACCCCCTGCATGACCATCGATCTCAATGCCCATGCAGAAGTCGGCCCCAACGCCGTTGGCCTCAAGACCTTCGAATTGCGCAACGCCCAGACATCGGATCGAGCGCTGCCAGTCGACGTCTGGTATCCCGCCCAAGCCAGTTCGGACTACGACGCACACCCCGAAGCCGCTCACCCACTGAACGCGCCTCACCGAGCGCAGGAAGGCTTGCCCCCCGCACAGGGCTCATTCCCACTCATTGTTTTCTCGCACGGAAACTCGGGCTTTGGCCGCCAAACCACGTCGCTCATGACTCACCTTGCGAGTCATGGAATTGCCGTCGCGGCCCCCGACCATGTGGGAAACACGTTTCTCGATTCGTTGAAAATCAAGAATGAAGAGGACCGCAAGCGCGTGCACTTCGAAGCCCGGGACCATCGACCCCGAGATATCCACGCGGTGACAGACGCTGTGCTCGCGGGGATCGAAGGCGTCGCAAATCTTGACCCCGGCGCGGTTGCGGTCATGGGACACAGTTACGGGGGCTGGACCAGCTGCAAGATGCCCGGCATCGATTCACGAATCCGTGCGGTGTGCGGCCTCGCTCCGGCGAGCGAAGCCTTCGTCGGCCGCAAGGCATTCGACGAGGGCGAGCTTCCGTTTTCTGGCGGTCAGCCGACGCTGCTCATTGCGGGCACCGACGACGTCCTTGTCGACACCGAAACGAGCGTTGCAAAACTCTTTGATCGCCTTGGCACTCCGCGCGCACTCGTCGTCATCGACGGCGCAGACCACTTCCACTTTTGCGACGCCATCCCGATGCTGCACGGCTTGCACGAAGCCAACAAACGTCCGGCACAAACACGACCGACACGCCCCTATGAAGACCTGCTCGAAGAAGGTCGCATGCAGCGCGCGCTCGGCGCGATCGTGACGTCTTTCTTCAAAGGTGTATTCGACGCGGGGACTGACGATCCCACCGCTCACCTCACCGGTGAGTCGCTCGCAAGGCTAGATCCAGCGGCAGTCCGGCTGAAATAGCCTCGTCTTCGTCTTAAACTCGCTCGCAGCGCTAACGCCCTCGCGGCGCGCTACTCACGCGGACGAAGCGGTGTCGGGTGACCAAAGAGCCAACCCTGCCCGTAGTGGATCCCGAGTTTGCTCAACATCTCGAGTTCTTCGGGGCGATCCAGCCCCTCGCCAATGACCTTGGCACCCATCTTTTCGGCAACCGTGAGGAGCGCGGAGAGTAGATCCTGACGAGCGAAGTCTTCGTCGACGCCACTCACGAATGCACGGTCCATCTTGATGAAGTCCGGCGAAATTTCGAGAAGGGCTTCGAGCCCGGCATACCCCGAGCCCGTGTCATCAAGCGCGAACTGGAAGCCCAAGCTGCGGTAGTAGTCGCGGGACTCTTTGAAGACGCTGAAGTTTTCGATCGACTCTTGTTCGGAAATTTCAAAGACCACATCCGTGGGAAGCAGTTGACACTTTGCAAGGGTCTCAATCAAGCGTTCCGCGCGAAAATTTGGATCGTGGAACGCGGTCGGAAGAATGTTGAGGAAGAGCTTGGTTCCTTTCGGAAAATCGACCGCTCCGCGGAGCCCGCTCGCCCGGGACTGGCAGTCGAGTTCGAAGACCATGTCGTATTCATCCGCGGCACCGAACAGATGAATCGGTGAATGAAATTCGGAATTCTCCGGTCCGCGCACGAGCGATTCATATGCGAAGACCACGTGGGTGTCGACTTCCACGATGGGCTCGTACACCGAATACACGTTGCGATCGAGCACGATCTCCTGGAAACGCCGTCGACGCTCCCGGGCCCGCTGCGCAATATTGTGTTGAACGTCCTCGCGTGCCTGTTCGACAGCCCGATAAAGTTGAGTCTCTGCGCTGAATCGAGGGTTGCGGAAGCAGACTTCGAAACCCATCTCGACCTTGGGAGCCCGACGCAAGTGCGGATAAAATGCCTTGCCCGCGTTCTTGTGAATCAACTGAGCGAGCGCTTTTTCGAAACTGGGGATTTCGTGCCGCAGGATCGACGCGTCGTCGACCCAGTTCAGGAACGCCACCCAGATCTCATTGCGCCCGGCTTCGGCGGTCATGACCAAGTCGCATTCGTGGAGTTTGTCGGCGGCGACTTGTTGAACGAGACGCCCAAGCGCATTGAGCGCATCGCGTCTCGCTTCATGACCGTTCTTGCGCTCGATCGCGTCGATGAACGATCCATCGATCACCATCAAGCCAAGGCCACCCGCAGCATCGAAGCGCTGAGCGACCCGTTCGAGCGCCGCACTCGCTGTCATGAGCTCGCCGGAGTTCGGGCCTTTGCCGTCTGAGTCCGGCTCTGGATACGAAAGCGAAGAAGAAGTCATGCAGTGCCTATCGGCAGTTCCGCGTCCTGCGTTGAGCCCGCGTGGGGTTTGTGGGGGAATTACTTCCCGACACGTTCAAGGATCAGGACCTCGAGATCGACGAGGCTCGCCATAACTTCGTGTACCGCGGTGTCGGCCTCGGGAATCACGTCGAGGATCTTGCGAGCGCCGCAGCCGCGCGATTCGGTTCGTCGATTGCACACAGGGCTTCGAGAACCGAGCCTTTGAGATGCGTTGGGGCGTCACGTTCGATGTCAGGGTCGATTCGGGCATAAAACTCGAACCGGCCCTCTTCCCACTGCAGCATCCGTTCGAGCGCCTTGATGCCCATTACGCGTCCGACTCGCGTCGCAATCAAGACGCCTCCGCCAAAGGCGATGTAGCCCTCCTGGTTCCCGTGAATCGCCGTGATGGTGCCTTCCTGAGATGACGACGCAAAGGCCTGAAGCAAGGTCGCAAGCCCCAGTTCTTCAATGTCCCCATGAATCCCGCCGAACCGGCGCGTGTGCCGGTGATCGCAGGCGATTCATGAAATTCTTGGTTCTTTCGCGACATGCGGCGTCGGGCCGGAACTGAATGCCGATCGCGACAGCGTCACCCGCGACACTCAACACGTGCCGCACGACTTCGGAGGGAATCTCTAGGGACTCTTTGCGACTCGGATTCGTCAACACGACGACGACCGCCTGCCCGATGGACGGCGCATCACCGGTGAGCGAAAGCTGGATGCCCGACGTGCTGAGGTCGCGGGTCATGCCGTTAATACGAACGCCATCCAGATCGCGCACCAGGGCAGACACTCGTGCTGTTGCGCGCTTAGACTTTCGGCGGTCGACACCCGAGGATGGCTCGGCGACAGGGTTATCCGAAGCGGGCTCCGGAATCTCGCCAATCAAAGCCGTTACGGCGTCGCGAATTTCTTTGACCGTGTTGTCAAACTGAACAGCCAGCCCCGGCACCGCAGCCGCGCCCGCAAGTTCAGCCCGGACGCAGTGGACGACTTCGCCCTGGAGCGTCATGTGCCGCTTACAGAACTGCAGATCGATTCCGACTTCGACCCGGCTCCGCAGATCCACGGACCGATCCGTCGGGACAAAGATCCCGCCCTTCGAGAGGTTCTCGTGGAACTCTCGACAAAACGCATCCAAATCTGCGAAGGCCACAACGAGCATTGGATCCGGCACTCCTCGCAATCGGTCACTGTCCGACGACCCACCCTCGGCATAATCACCCGAAGGGATTTTCTAGAAACTCCCCACACCAGTACATCGGTCACAAGCTGTGACAACAAAACAATGTAAGTGCATTCAAACTCGGGGAAGGTGAAAAAAGTGCAATCGAATCAGCGCTTTAACTGCGTCAAGGCTCGCGGTAGACTCGCTCTCCGCCTTTCCTCAAATGACGCCGCAACTCGCGCGCATCGCACGAGCAACACACATGTGTGGCGCCGCCACACCGCCCAGGAACCCTCTCCGATATGTGCCCCGCAGACACCTCCAGCACACCCCCGTCCCCGAACGAAGAAGACATTCGCCGAGAAGTTCGCGAGCAACTGACCGGCGCAGGTGGCCCGTTCGCGGTCACGACGGAAACGGTTCTCGGCGAACAGATGGAAGTCTTCGCTGACCGCAAGCGCTGCTTGCGCGAGCTGCTCGAAATGTCGGCGCTCCACGGAGACAAGGAATACATCGTTCAGGACGATCGGCGAATCCGCTATGCCGAACACGTTCACCTGGTCGCGTCGGTAGCGCGGTCCCTCGCGGACGACTACGGAATTCAAAAAGGGGATCGCGTTGCGATCCTCGCCGCCAACTGTCCCGAATGGCTAATCACGTTTTGGGCCGCCACCAGTCTGGGCGCGATCGTAAGTGCCTTGAACGGTTGGTGGACTTCGGACGAAATCAAATTCGGAGTAGCCCACACAAGCTGCAAGCTACTCGTCGGCGACGCGAAGCGACTGGAGCGCGTTGCGGGGATCGACCTCGGTGTTCCTGTCCTGCAAATCGAGAACGACTTCGAAGCCCTGCTCCGTCACAGGGAAGCGAAACTACCCTCTATCGAAATCGACGAGGACGACGCCGCACTCATTCTGTTTACGAGCGGTACCACCGGGCGTCCCAAAGGGGCCGTGGTTTCGCATCGCGCACTCGTCGGGTTCGTCCAAACGAACACAATGCATGGCCTCGAACGCGTATTGCTCGCGGGCAAACTCGGCGATGCGCCGGCCGCAGACGCCACTGCGCCTCCCGCACCCGCCGCCTTGATCACGGCACCCCTGTTTCACCTTTCGGGGCTCTATACCGGTGGCATCATGATGCTCGCGACCGGCGTGAAGACGGTCTATCGGACGGGACGCTTCGACCCGGAAGACGTTCTCCGATTGATCGAAAAAGAGAACGTCACGATTTGGAGTGCGCTTGGCAGTATGGGGCCGCAAGTCGTGTCGCATCCGAGCCTCGACAAGTTCGACTTGTCGAGCATGCGAAATGTCGGGTTCGGTGGAGCGCCAACAAGTCCTGCGTTGCAGGAAAAGATGCGCAAGGCGTTCCCCAATTCTTCGAAGAACATGGGCCTGGGTTATGGGCTGAGCGAATCCGGCGGCCTGGGTTCGGGGATCGGAGGTCGTGAACTCAACTTGCGGCCGACCTCGGTGGGCCGAGCGTCTGTCACAAACGAAATCCAAATTCGCGACGAAGACGGCAAAGTAGTTCCGGATGGAACCTACGGCGAGATCCACCTGCGCAGCCCATACCTCATGATCGAATACTGGAACAACCCGAAGGCCACCGCCGAAACCATCAAGCCCGGGCGCTGGCTTGCGACGGGTGACGTGGGTCGCCTTGAAGACGGCTATTTGTTCATCAATTCTCGCGCGCGCGACATGATTTTACGCGCCGCAGAAAACGTCTATCCCATTGAGATCGAGCACCGCATTGACGCACACCCCGACGTCGCGGAGTCCGCCGTCATCGGCGTGGACCACGAAATTCTCGGCCAAGAAGTCAAAGCCGTCGTGGTGGTCCAAGCCGGAACATCACCGACCGAAGAAGTGTTGCACGCCTGGGTCGGCGAAAGCCTCGCGTCCTTCAAGGTCCCGAGCCTTTGGGATATTCGCAGCGAGCCCTTGCCCCGCAACGCGTCTGGCAAAGTTTTGAAAAAGGTTCTCACCGGCGAGTCCGAAGACGATTTGATCGACGAGTAGAACGCGGACGGCGTGTAGGACACGCAATACGACGTCGCTTTCGCGACGATCGCTACGGAGAGACGTCCCAGTCTTCGTTCGCGCTCCGCACCGGCCCGCCGTCTCGCCACATATAACAAGCGTTGTCACGACCGCAGACCCCCAGGAGTGACGGGGCCGCTTTGGCGGCCTTAGGCCACTGCTCGGATAGTGAAGCCAAGCACTGCACAAAGCCCGGGGCCATCATGAGCAATGCATCGCGCAAGGGATCATTGCCCGCCCCGCTCGGAAATGCGTCGAGCACTCTCTTGCTGATCCCGCGAATCATGCTCTGCCCATTCAGGAATGCAAGCGCGTCAGATTGATCGACGAATTCAGCCTCTTCGAGTCCTGCGTAATCTCGTGTTCGAACATAGGCCGCCGGAGATGAGATCGTCATTTCGTCTTTGATGTCGGCAAGTGCGCTGATTCGAACTTCGGTCTCTGCACCGAAGGTTTGCATCGGAAACGCGACTTCGGGGGCCGCGGCGAAATGTACGTCAGTGAGTTGCACCACCACCTGAATCAGCCCGTCTTCTCGCTGGTAGCCATCAAGTTCGACGGCCCGCCGAAAAATTCGCTCGTCGGGGCGCCACGGGGTCGCATCTTTTGGCCGGGCGCCGTTCCAGTCGAGCGACGCCGAAACCGCGCCGTTGAATAGCTGTGCGAGGGTGACCAAGTGAGAACAACCCAGGGGCCCGCCGAAGGCCTGGCTCAGCGCAGCATTGAAACCATCTCCCAGCTGCGCGCCAGCCAGTGCTGCCAGCCGAGGGAGTGGATCGCTGCAGCACTCCCCGCGGGTTAGCTTGCTGGGTTCGAATGCGCGGGTGGGTTGCCCTCCAACGAAACGTTGAATGGTGCGGCTCGCCGGGTCGATCTCGGCGTCAATCGTCATATGGTGAACCGTGCCCGAAGGCTGCAAAAAACCTGCAACCGGCACGAACCCGCACTTACGCAAGTCAATGACTTCGGCCCAAGCGGCGTGGCGACCCGCGTCAGCAAGTTTTGTGGTGACGCTCAATGACCGGGTATGGAGGGGATGCCCTGAGACGGAAAGCTGCATGGCGGTCGAGTATAGGGAAGCTTCTCGTTTCGATTCATTTTCTTCAATTTCGGTTGAAGAAGTCGGCTGCGGGCTGCGTCATACTAGCTCCGCAGGACTTGCCGAACCGAACCTTTGCCGACCCCTAGCCTACATTTTAAGATCGGCCCCGTTGGAGGAAGACCATGACCCTCTCGAATCGCACGCGCACAACACGAATATTTTCGCGAAATTCACGAAACGCATTTGCGTGCTTGATGTTCCTCGTCGTGGCGCTTGGCTCGTCAGTCGGCATCGCTTCTACGGCGACCGCCGAAAATCGCATGAGCGCAACTCATCAGACCACCAACGAAGTGGTGCTGAACGCACCGACCGCAGAAGTCACGTCGGCCCTCGACATGCGCGACGACGAATACAACACCGACCTCATCTTCGGCATGACCAAGGGCGTCGCAGCCTCGACGATGATTCCCGCCATCAAGCCATTGTTCCTGTTGCTCACGATCCCGCTCGATCTCGCGTTCCTGCCCTTCGCAGCCATCGGCGGTTTTTTCTAACCGGCGAGCGCGGGCCGAGGGAGAGCCGACAATTCTTAGTGGAGCGGCATCACGACGATGAGGGCGTAGCCGCCTTCCGGAACGTCGACGGAAAACTGCTGTGCGCTCGCGAATGCGCCACCGAGTTCAACTTTGACCTCATGGGTTCCGGCTGGAACACGCGCTCGAGACACGTAGACCTTCTCGGGTAGCAACGTCCAAGAACGGGTGTCGGGCCTGTCCGCGGCGACAAGCACGCCTTCGGCGACGGCGCTAAGCACCCCCCCAATCAAGGCAGCGCCGCCGGCGTTCCCGGCCATTTTGCGTCCCGCTTGACGCGCTCCTTCCGCCGCGACTGCCCTAGAAATCATGCGCGTCACCGCGGCCGCAATGATCTTGGGTTTGGCTTCGGCGTATTCGCGGACAAGTTCCGCCCCAATGTTGGTCACCGCGTCAGTGACGATCGTCCCGTTGTCGACGCGGGATTGCACGCCGGCAAAGCTACCGCTCGCCGGAACGAGTTCGGGGAAGATCACAACCTTGAACGCACTTCGAGACAACACGTCGAGATCACCCGAGATATCGGCGGCGACAATTCCAATTGCCGCGCCAATCGGCATGCGCTTAGGAACCTTGTAAGGAACGCGTCCCAGTCCAACGACGACCAGGATGTCCCCGCCTTCATCGGGTTCGGGCGTTGTGCCCGCCTCGACGATCTTCTTCACGTTTGGACCCCGGTAAGAAGCACGACTGGCGAGGCGCGCAACCGTCCCCTCAAGTCCGAAAATGCGACCGCCGTCGAGCGCGTCGTTGTAGTGACGCAGGGCCGGCCCGGTTTCCCCGAGCTTCTCGTGCACGAAGCCAGCCAGATAGGAACCGATCGCACCATGGGCGTGAGCGGGGGCAGTGTCCTGCAAAAACTTTCGGATCACTCCGAAGCGCCTGGCTTCGACGCGCGCTCCCGACAAATCTCCAACCGCGAGGAAGTTGAGCATGTTGAGTGTGTTCAGGCTCAGGCGTTCTACCGGCGAGATCTTATAGGGACTGGAGCTGTCGCTGTATAAGTACCGGGCGATGTCCGTGGCAGCGGTATTGGTGAAGTCGATTAGTTCGAGTTGTTTGTCGGCGACCAACAGATCTTCTTGCGAGCCTTCGTAGTCGCCGCGCGCTTGATGGAGCATGGCGCGTTCGAGCAGAAGCAGCGCCCGGTCCGACTTGAACTGGTCCGGCTGGGCGTGCGGGTCATCCGCGTCTACACCGAGTAGCGGAGCAAGTTTCGCTACGGCTTCGTCGTATTGGCCGAGCGACGCGAGATCTCGCGCTGCTGCAGTGTTGTCGCTGTAGGTCGCACATCCCTGTAGTCCGACCAAGCAGATCGATACAAGCAGCAGAAGTTGCGATCGTGTGTTCAACAATTCCAGCAACCTCAACGCCTGCACATGCTTAATCTGATTTCGGCTCTGCCCAACGAGGGCAACCCCTATGGAGACCCACCGAGTAGCACCCCTATCGCTTGATCGCCTTACTCCTCGCAGTCTCGTTCTGGAATCGAATCATGCTCGTTTCCACTTCAATGACCTGCAGGAATAGGCTGTACTGCACGCGTCGGACCTTCTTCATTTTTTCGTCGACCGCGCCGACCTTGCCAGTGACGTAGTACTTCGCACCGAGCTGGCGGCCAACCCGAGCAGCGCTCGAGGCGTCAATGGCGTCGCCCTGCTGGTAGCCGACTTCACGCATCATATCCGCTTGGCGTTCGCGACTCACGACCCCGACCGAGCCGCTGTTCACGAGAAAGGTTTCGATCGACCCCAGCAACGTGGCGAGCTGGTCGTCGAGATGTTCGGACGTGTCGTTTCGGATGGGGAAGATGGTGATGAGCTGCTCTTCCTCGGGATGGTCGAGGATCCTCCGCTGCCAGAACTGCGAATCGAAGAGCGCGTTCAGGTTTTCTTCAACGAGGTAGTCGAGGTCGGCTTTGTCGAGACCGGTGCTCAGCGCTGCGTCGTTCAGGCCTGGATTCTTCGTGCCGGCTCCACCGCGGCTCACCGTCGGCGCACAGCCCGTCGTGCTCGCGAGTACAACCGCAAAGAGCGCGATCAGCGCGGCGGTCATCTGCATCGAATTTGAGGTGTGCCAGGTTCGTCCACTTTCTATCGTTGTCATCTGCTCTATGGATCCCATCGGTCCGTCTCCCGTCATATTCAGTCGTCTTCCAAAGCGCGCGCGACGCGCAGTTTGGCATGTTCGACGAGAGAGCGCCGCTAGAAATTCACTCGGCGCCGTGGTGCGTGTTTAACCACTCATCGAGCATCCAGTGACTAAACAATGCAGCCGATGGTCCGGTCTGCCAGCCCGATGTTCCCGATGTGGACGTTCAGGAAGGGCTCCGCATTATGGACCGCCCTCTTCTTCTGGCTGCAACTCAAATTGCCAATCGCGCTCGATGCGAGCACGAGGGTGGCCAAGATCGAAAGTCAGATTCGACCCAACGGGCAACATGTGGATCCCCTCATCAATCGAATGCGGGAAAGGGATGTAGCCGTGGGCGAAGTCCTTCTGAATCGCGAGACGTGTCGCGGCGCAGACGCAGACGGCAAACTCGTTTTGCGCGACGCGAAAGCGACCCCACACGTTCGTTGTGACCTCGGAACCTCCTGACCGCCAAGTAGAAATCGGTCTTCCGGCCCTCACTGTGTCCGTTACACTCCGCCACATGAGCAGGCCTTACCGAAGCTATACGACCACCCGTGGACGAAACATGTCCGGCGCACGCTCCCTTTGGCGCGCCACCGGCATGGAAGACGAGGACTTCAACAAACCCATCATCGCCATCGCGAACAGCTTCACCCAGTTCGTTCCCGGGCATGTCCACTTGTGGGACGTCGGCCAGCGGCTCAAGAAGGTCATCGACGCCAACGGCGGGTACGGGGTCGAGTTCAACTCCATCGCGGTCGACGACGGCATCGCGATGGGTCATGACGGCATGCTCTATTCGCTGCCGAGTCGCGACCTCATCGCCGACAGCGTCGAATACATGGTGAACGCCCACATGGCCGACGCCATGGTGTGCATTTCGAACTGCGACAAGATTACACCCGGCATGTTGATGGCCGCGATGCGGATCAACATCCCGACGATCTTCGTTTCGGGCGGGCCAATGGAAGCTGGCAAAGCAGTGGGGACGAAAGACCGCCACGGCAACGCTCTGCCTGAAGCCCTCGACCTGATCGACGCCATCGTTCAGTCCCAGAACGAAGACGTCGACGACGAGACCCTCGCCATCATCGAACGCTCGGCATGTCCGACGTGCGGCTCGTGCTCGGGCATGTTCACCGCGAACAGCATGAACTGCCTCACCGAGGCACTCGGCTTGTCGCTCCCCGGCAACGGCAGCCTGCTCGCCACGCACGCTATGCGCTGGGAACTCTTCGAAGCTGCGGGCAAGGGCATCGTCGATCTTGCGAAGCGCTACTACGACGATGAAGACGACAGCGTTTCGCCCCGGGGCATCGCGACCTTTGAAGCGTTCGAAAATGCGATGACGCTCGATATCTCGATGGGGGGCTCGACCAATACGGTCCTCCACCTATTGGCGATCGCCCACGAGGCCGGTGTTGATTTCACGATGTCGGACATGGATCGAATCTCACGAGACGTTCCGACGTTGTGCAAAGTCGCTCCCTCTTCCTCCTATCACATGGAAGACGTTGGACGTGCTGGCGGCATTTTCACGATCCTCGGCGCATTGCAGCGCGCGGGCCGACTTCACACCACGCCTCACACCGTCCACGAAGAGAACATCGGGGCCGCGATCGCGAAACACGATGTGCGAAGCGAGACCGCCGACAAGTCGGCCATGGCTCGCGCCCTTGCAGCGCCGGGTGGTGTTCGAACGATAAAAGCGTTCAGCCAGGACAAGTACTACGACGAAGCCGATCTCGACGCCGAGAATGGCTGCATCCGCGAAGCCGAACACGCGTACAGCGCCGACGGAGGCCTTGCGGTTTTGCACGGCAACATCGCCGAAGACGGCTGCATCGTGAAGACGGCGGGCGTCGACGAATCGATCCTCGTGTTTGAAGGACCTGCTCGCATCTTCGAGTCTCAAGACTCGGCCTGCGACGCGATTATCAAGGACGAGATCCGTGCCAGCGACGTGATCATCATTCGATACGAGGGCCCGAAGGGCGGACCGGGCATGCAAGAAATGCTCTACCCGACCTCGTACCTCAAGAGCAAGAAGCTCGGCAAAGACTGCGCGCTCGTAACCGACGGACGCTTCAGCGGGGGTTCCTCGGGGCTTTCGATCGGCCACATTTCACCCGAAGCCGCCGAGGGCGGGGCGATTGGCCTCCTGAAGAACGGCGATCGGATCTCGATCAACATCCCCAAGCGGACAATCGACGTTGTGCTCGAGGCCGGCGAGCTGGACGCTCGACGAACCGCAATGGAATCTCGCGGGGCCACAGCATGGAAGCCCGAAGAGAAACGAAAGCGCGCCGTGTCAAAGGCCTTACAGGCCTATGCACTACTCACGACCAGTGCGTCGAAGGGTGCTGTGCGCGACCCCAACCAAGTCGTCCCCAAGAAGCGCTAGGAGTCTGCGCGGCAGAAGGCGTGCGTGACCAAATGTGGAGACCCTGTCGATGGCAAGGCGCGAAAGCGCCGCTCTTAGCTGGCTACCGCTAGCTTTCTCAACGCAGGCAGCGGCGTTGGATCCGCGTTTGGGCGGGTGCGCCTTCTGCCGCGCAGACCCCTAGCCCCGGAGAACAAAGACCCTATGGCGAATGACAGCATCCGAGTGCTTCCGGTGACCGGCACCATTGGTGCCGACATCGAAGGTGTCGACTTTAGCCAGGACGTTTCCGACGAAGTCTTCACTCAAATTCGCGCAGCCCTCGTCGAGCACTTGGTGATCTTCTTTCGCGATCAGGACATCAGCCTCGATCAGCAGGCCGCCCTCACCCGCCGGTTTGGGCCGCCCGCCAACATCCCCTTCATCGAAACGATGAGTGAAAACTCGGAAGTCATCGAGATCGTCAAAGAAGCGGATGAAAAGACGCGCTTCGTTTTTGGTGGCGCCTGGCATTCAGATTTCAGTTTCCAGAAGGAACCGCCTTACGTCACGTTCCTACGAGCCAAAGAAGTGCCGGCCTTTGGGGGTGACACTCTCTACGCAAACATGATTAACGCATACGAGACCCTGCCCGATGCGTTGCGCGACAAAGTGGACAACATGGTGGGGCTTCACTCTGGCGATCGAGCCTATTCGCCCAAGATGCAGGGCTTGCAAGACTTGCTTGAGAACATGCAGGTGAACAACACCGAGGAAGCGCAGGTAGTGCAGCGGCATCCGCTGGTGCGTGTTCATCCGGAGTCTGGGCGACGGGGGTTGTTTGTGAACCCGGTTTACAGTGTTGGGATCGAGGGGATGTCGGCCGAGGAAGGTGAGGCGTTTATCGAGGGTCTTAATAAACATGCGTTGCACGAGGCGAATACTTGTCGGTTTCGATGGCGTCAGAATTCGATTGCGATTTGGGATAACCGGTTTACGCAGCATTATGCGTTGAACGATTACGCCGGGAAGCGGCGACATATGTATCGGACGACTGCTGCGGGTGAGGCGCCGGTTGGGATTGGGGCGTAGCGCGAACCCGTGCGTCGTTCTTGCGGTTCTAGTGCTTGAGTCGTGGGGCGTTCGGGGAAGACTTAGATGCCGCCGTCGTGTTCGTTTCCTCGGACTAAAAGATAGGGGCGGTGAGGAAAGTTGAGCATTTCGGGGAGGTAGGTGCATTCGGCACTTGCGTAGTGGCAGGAGATGGCGCGGCGGAAGCCTTGGCTTTTGTTGATCCCCGAGCCGTGGAGTAGGAGGGGGTGGAAGAAGACGGTGTCACCTGTGTCCATTTCCAGGTGGACGCGTCCTTCGTGTGCGCCGACTCCGTCGGCTCCGAAGTAGCCCATGTTCTGGTGTTCCCAGTTCATGTTGACGTGTTTCAAGAGTTCGCCTTTGTGGGTTCCGGGGACGACGACGAGGCAGCCGTTTTCTTTGTTGCAGGGTTCGAGGGCGGTCCAGGTGGCGACGACTTTGTCTGCAGGACGGAAGGGGAAGTAGAGCAGGTCTTGGTGGAGGGGGTGGCGGCCGTCGACGCCTGGGGGTTTGTTGATCAGCATGTTGTGGATCGACTTGATGTCGGGGCCGATAAAGCCTTCGACCCAGTCGAGCAGTGAAGGATGTTTTGCGTAGCCGTCGAACAAGACTTCGTCGTTGTGGAAGTCTTGAATCTTCGCGATGGCGGCGCTTGGAGTTTCGGGGTCGACCACCCCTTTTACGACCATGACGTCGCGCATGACGGTCATGTCTTTGGCCGGGGGAATGCGTTCTTCGACGATATCGAGGAAGCGTTCGCTCCAAGGGGCGAGGTCGGCAGGGTTGAACATGCCGCGGACGACCAGGAAGCCCTGATCTTCGTAGCTTTGCTGTTGTTCGGGAGCCAGCACGTGACGGGTCCTTCGTTTTTCGACCGTTGTTGAATGGCGGCGCGGCGCGTCTAGCTTGCCTTGCGTACGAGACTACGTGCAATGCTTGAGATGATGTCTCCAACGAGCACGATTGCGACGCCCAGCATGACGTAAAAGACGAGGACGTCCATGTGGCCTCGGGTTCGGGCGTCGTCGATCCAGAAGCCAAGCGACGCGATTCCCAAGAGTCCGAGCACAGTCGACTCGCGTACGCAGGTTTCCCAGCGGTAGAAGAAATAGAGTAACAGGCGCGGCAAGAGTTCGGGCAGAAACACCCAAGAGGCGATTCGCATGCGACCGGCGCCCAGGGCACGCAGCGATCGCGGAGCTTCGATTGGAATGTTTTCGATGCTTTCGGCGCCGAGTCGGCCGAGGATCCCGGCGTTGTGAATCGCGAGGGCGAGGATCGCGGTTACGGGCGTTGGGCCGAAGATGGCGAGCAAGAGAAATGCAGCAAGGTATTCGGGGATCGCGCGCATGAGCATCAGGATCATGCGGGTGCCATTACAAATGACGCGCCAACCCGCGCGCACCCAGAGCGGTGCGGGCTTCGCCAAAGTTAAGAAGGGTTCCGCCGATGCGAAGTTGCGCGCTGCGGGAAGCGAGAGCCCTAAGCTCACTCCACCCGCGATCAGGATCGCAGCCACCGAAATCGCGAGGGTCGTGAGCGCCGCTTGCGCGCCGCGATCGGAAAGCAACTCGGTCGCCCAGTTCCAAGCGACATTCCAATCCCAATCAACTCCTTGAAGTGGGAACGGGCGCACTTCGGTGAGAAATCGTGCAAGGTTTGCTTGTCGGCGCGGCGACAAGAGGTCGCCCCAATCGAAATCGCCGATCGCGTAGGAAAGTACGATCAAGGCGAAGCCCGCCCAAACACTCGCGCGCACGAACGCGTCGCGGGGTCGATCATGCCAGAGTCGATCGATGGCTTCGTCTCGACTCATGCGAGAACCCGCTTTCGAACTGCACCGCTCCAGGTATCGGCCAAGATCACGAGTGCGAAGAGTGCGTAGAGGAAGGTCCAGACCTCACCATAGTTCGTCGCGTTAAACGACTGGCGAATGTAGAGACCCAGCGTCGGAAACCCGAAGAACCCCAAGATGGCCGACGATCGCAAGACGCATTCAAAGCGATAGAACGCATACGCGACCAAATCCGGAAGTGCGCGCGGCAGCAATGCAACGCAATAGGTCTGGACTCCCGACGCTCCCAGACTGCGCAACGAATCCGCGCTCTCGCGCGGTGCTTCGTCGATGAGTTCGGAGAAAATTTTCGCCAACGTTCCCGCGTACGGAATCGCGATCGCGATCACCGCCGCGAGGTTATTGAGACCGATGGCGGCGAGAAAGAGCACGGCCCACATCAGTTCGTGAATCGAACGCATCAGAATGATCAACAACCGACTTGCAGCGCAGATCGCTGGCGCCACGCTGTGTCTCAGGGCACCATCCAACCCTGTCCCACCGTCAACCCCCGGGTTGCGCCACCAAGCCGACGACGCCGCAAAGCCAAGCACCAGGCCCATCACCAACGAAAGACCCATCGCGGCCGCCCCGGTGAGGAGCGTGTTCCATGCCGCGTCGAGGGCGATCATGATGAGCGGCGGAGCGTCTACTGGAACGAAGCGCGCTTCGGAAACGAACGCCGGACTGGCAGCCCGGGAAAGAAACTTCCACGCCGTCTCGATGCCGCCCGAGCTTGGCGTGAGGTCGCTCATCGCGACGCCAAGATATCCGAGGGATATGCCCCCGGCCGCGACCAAGCTCAACAGCACCGCCCCGCGCATGCCAAGCGGACCCTGGCGCGGGATCGCGTCAGGACCCATCGCGCCACATTTCGTTTTTTTCGAGGGTGTAGAGCGCATCGAATTGTTCGTCGCCGATTTCTTCGCTGGCGCGATCAAAGACCACCTTGCCGTCCCGCAACCCGATCAAGCGCGGCAAGTGTTCCCGTGCGAGTTCGAAATTGTGAAGGCTCATGCAAAGCGTGAGGCCCTCTTCGCGCGAAATCCGCGTAAGCAGCTCGATCGTGTCGCGTGCCCGCGCCGGATCAACACTCGACACCGGTTCGTCTGCGATCAATGCGACGGGCTTCTGAAAGAGCGCCCGGGCAAGTGCTACGCGCTGCTGTTGCCCGCCGGACAGCCGATCGGTGCGCTCGAAGAGTTTTTCGGGGATGCCGACCCGTTCGAGCAGCTCGTGCACTTCGCGCAGCATCGCGCGAGAAGGGAAGAGCAGCATTGAAAGCGATTTGGCGAAGCCCACCTGCCCCAGGCGTCCGGCGATGACGTTCTGCGAAACCCGCAAATTCGGAACCAGGTTCAAGCCTTGATCGATGAATCCAATCCGACTTCGCAGCTGCTTCAGGTCGCGGCGGCCGTAGTCGATGAGCCGCTTGCCCGACACGCTCGCCCACCCATCGGTCGGCTGCCCGCGTCCGTTAAACAGATGCAAGAGCGTGCTCTTGCCAGAACCACTCGGACCGACCAGCCCCACGGCTTCGCCGGGCGAAATGGTGAGCGTCACCTCGTCGAGGGCAAGCGTGTTCTGATACTGGACCGAAACCTGGTCGAGCAGAAAATCCGCACCCTTCGTCAAAGCCTCTCCCAGCTAGCGAATGAACTCAAGTTGAACCGCGAGTTCCCGGATCGCTTCAAAGTCAGCGTTCGTCGCGAAGATCATGGCGCTGCGCGGAAATGCGGAAAGAACTTCGGGATCTTTCATCGCGATCAATGCCCTTTGCAGCTTGTCGGTAAATCCCGCGCCATAGGTAGTTTCAAGGTCTGGGTGCGCGGTGAAGTTGTAGTCAGCATAGACCGGGGTCTTCCAAATCACCTTCACCACCGAACCATCGGTCTCGCCTTCTTTCACCCTTCGATCGTAGACAGTGTAGTTGACCGCGCCGACATCGAACTGACCGGACGCGACAAGTTCGACCGTTCGATCGTGACTCCCCGAAAAGCTCACCGCCGAAAAAAGGTCTTCGGGGCTCTTCCCCGTATTGTTCCGAATGAATGATTCTGGCATCAGGCGGCCCGAAGTGGAACCCATCGAACCAAACGTGAAGCGCTTGCCTGCGATCGCCGACGGGAAGTCTGCGCCCGCTTCGATGCCCGCGTCTTTGTGGGCAATGAAGTACGAATAAAACTCCGGGTCTTCGGCACCCTGCGCGATGGCACGCGCCCCGCTTACGGCGTGACGCGCCTGAACGCCTGATAACCCGCCGAACCACGCGAGTTGAATGTCACCGTTCTTGAAGAGATCCACGGAATCGGAATATTTCGTCGCGTGCACGTACTCAACGGGAACTCCGAGCGACTCACTGAGGTACGCGGAGACTGGAGCGAATTTTTCGCGAAGGCGGGTTTCGTCTTGATCTGGAATTGCAGAAAAGCGCAGGGGCCGAGGCATGGTTTCTTCCGCGTGCGCGACGCTTTGAAATGCAAAAAACGCTGCGGCGACCGCGACGATCCAACTCAGCTTTCGCTCCACCTTCAAACTCACAGCTTGCACGATTCCCCATTCACATCGTAAACGGACTCAGTCATCCCGAGTCCCGGCGGCCCAACCCGTTTTGAGAACACGCATCGCACCCGGATAAGCGCCCGAGAGAGTCGCGTGAAGTCCCGCCGATAGCAACCGTATTTCCATGTTCTATGATCGCGGCGCTCGTCGAGCTTCGGGGTACCCCACCGCGACGGCAAAGCCTTAGGAGCTGCACGGACCATGCTCAACTTACGCGCCTTGACCCCGACCCACTGGCTCGACTGTGTTCTTGGCGACTTTGACACTTTTTTGCTCGACCACGCCGCCGCGGAGCGCAAAGCTTCGGCGGTCGCGCTCTCCCTCATCAGCCACTACCCGGATCGCAGCCGGCTGGTCGCGGCCATGATGGACATCGCCCGGGAAGAACTCGAGCACTTTTACCAGGTGTATCGCCAGCTCGTTGCGCGCGATCTCATGCTCGCAAAAGATCAGAAAGATGAATACGTGGGCGCCATGCGCAAACAGATCCGCACCGGCAGCGATGCGTATTTCCTGGACCGGCTGCTCGTGTCGGGGATCGTCGAGGCTCGAGGCTGTGAACGCTTCGGAATGATCGCGGACCACCATCCAGACCCCACACTCAAGGACTTCTACAAAGAAATCGCAGCGTCCGAAGCCCGACACGACGATGTCTTTATTGGGCTCGCGCGAATGTACTTCGACGCGGAGTCGGTCGAACCGCGCATCGAAGCGCTGCTCAACATCGAAGCCGAGATCATGCTTGGCCTTGCCATCCGCCCCGCGCTTCACTGAGGGACCATGGCAAGCGAAGCTCGCCCGCCCAGCAAGGCCTTACGCAAATACCTCGAAGGGTACGCCGAACCCGAGGCGCGACTTGCGTCGCTCCTCGGAGAGCGCGGGCTCACGTACGCCGCTTTGGTCACGATCCCCGCGTACGGGGAGTGCGAATCGTTGCTCGATACGTTGGGCACGATCCCACTATGCCGTCGCGGGCGCGTGCTGGTTGTCGTCGTTGTAAACGAACGTGAAAACAGTCCCGACTGGGCCAAGAACGCCAACCGGGTTGTGCTCGGAGCGCTGCGCAGCGAGAAGAACTGGCAAGCTGGACCTTCGCTTGAACTCAGCGATGCCGGCACGTTTCTCTCCGGTACACACAACGACTTGGTTCTGATTGATCGAACCCAGTCCGCCCGATGCTTGCCAGCAAAACAAGGCGTGGGCCTGGCGCGAAAGATCGGCGCTGACTTGGCGACGGCACTCTTTGCGGCGGGAGTCCTTCGGTCTCCATGGATTCACTGCACCGACGCAGACGTCTCCCTACCCGTGGACTATTTCGATCGCACCGAGGCCGCAGGCCAGCCCCCCTTCCCCGCCGCGCTCGTCTATGACTTCACCCATACCCGACAAGGTGCGGACGGCTTAGGCAACGCCATCGACCAATACGAAGTGTTTCTTCGCTACCGGGTACTCGGCTTGCGCTACGCCGGTTCGCCCTACGCCTTCCACACGATCGGAAGCACCATCGCCCTACACGCCGACGCCTACGCGGCGGTGCGCGGGTTTCCGAAACGTGTCGCCGCCGAAGACTTTCATCTCCTGGCGAAACTCGCAAAGGTCGGCGCGATCATTCCACGGCGAGGTGAAGCAATCTTGCTCAGCGGCCGAGAATCTGAGCGAGTTCCGTTTGGGACCGGTCGCGCCATGATGCAGAGCCGCGGGCGAGAGGAAGACCTTCGCGTATACGACCCACGCTGCTTTCGTTGGCTCGCGACATGGATCTCAGCCCTCGCGAAGTCCGCTAGCCAACCCGAGCAATCGATCGACCACCACCTTGAGGTCGCCGCGATCCACACAGGGATCGAACTCGACCCGCTGCGTGCCATCCTTGATCGGTTGGGCGCGTTAGAAGCGTCGCGAAAACTCCTTTCTCGGAAGGGAGATCGTGCTCGCTCCCTCAACGAAAACTTTGACGCTCTCGCGACACTCAAATTCATTCACGCGGTTCGCGATGACGTTTTCCCCGACATCCCGATCCGCAGCGCGCTCGCCCGGGCATCGTTCATCGATGTCGACGTTGCCGATCCGAAACACCCATTCGCGCAGATCTGCCTCGAACTCGAGACAGCCGAACACGCATTCGACTAAACGATCTCATTTTATCAGGCCGAGAGTGCACGCTCCACGATCTCGAACACGTCCTTCGATAGCGACGCTTGGGAAGCAATGCGCTGCAACTCCCCCTGCATCAGTTCTCTCCGCGCCGGATCGAAGCGCTTCCATTGATTGAACTGGGAAACCATCCGGGCTGCAATCTGCGGGTTCATCTCATCAAGGTCGAGCACAATATCCGCAAGGAAGGCGTAACCGCGGCCGCTTCGGTCGTGAAACCGCACTTGATTCGCGGCGCAAAACATCCCGACGAGGGACCGAATACGGTTCGGGTTCTTCGTACTGAAGTCGGGATGGCGCGAAAGCGCGATCACCTGGTCGAGGGTCTCCGGTCGCTTCCCCATTGCCTGCACGGAAAACCATTTGTCGAGCACCAGGGGGTCCCTGCGCCAACGTTCATGGAACGCCGACAAGGCCTGCTCACACGCGTCACCGCCGAGATCGACGAGAAGCATGAGGGCGCTCTGCGAATCCGTCATGTTCGTGGCCTGATCAAACTGAGCGCGAACCAGCAAAGTCACTTCATCGTCTTTGAGACAGGCGAGATACGCAAGCACCGTGTTCTTGATGCGCCGCTCTGCGATCGAGGTCGCGTCGTTGCTGTATGGCCGCGGCGATGCGAGTGAGCGATAGAGCGACATCAGGGGTTCGCGATGGGCTTCGGCAAGGGCGCGCAGGGTAAACTCGCGCGCGGTGTGCAACGCGTCCACGTCGATCACGTCCATTTCCTGGCCCAGCACTTTTTCGCCGGGCAAGATCAGGGCGAGGGATCGGAGCGAATGATCGAGCCGAGGATCAACGAGAATCTTTCCAAAGCCTTCTCGCAACAAGGGGTCCAACAACAACGGGCGCCCTGCCGCGGCATCCACCGCGGCGTCGAGCAACAACCCCATGGCGAGTTCCTGCCCTGCGTCCCAACGCGAAAACGAATCGCTGTCATGCGACATCAAGAACGCAAGCTCATCCCTTGACCTTTCCATGCGCAACCGAACCGGTGCCGAAAACTGGCGCAGCACCGACGGGACCGGTGCCTCGGCAACGCCACGAAACACAAACTCCTGCGACGTTTCTTTCAGTTCCAGAACGGCGCTCGAGCCTCGCATGCGGGTGTTTTCGGTGCCGACATCGAGGGGCAGATCGCTACCGTCGCGCCCCAACAACCCCACCAAGACTGGAATGTGGAGAGGCGCCGCGTCGCCCTTTGCTGCCGCATTTCCCTGGGTCAACGTCAATGTGTAGGTCTTTGCCGCAGCGTCGTATGTCCCGATCGCCTCGACCTCCGGTGTCCCCGGTTGCGCGTACCAACCCATGAAGGCTTCCAGATCTTCGTCGTTTGCTTTCGAGAGCGCGGCGACGAAATCATCGCAGGTGACCGCCTGCCCGTCGTGGCGTTCGAAGTAGAGATCCATCCCCTTTCGGAAGCCCTCGACGCCGAGCAGCGTATTGAGCATGCGAATCACTTCGGCACCCTTGCTGTAAACGGTGGCCGTATAGAAGTTATCCATCGAAATATAGGAATCGGGGCGAATCGGGTGCTTCATCGGCCCAGCATCTTCCGCGAACTGCGCCGCACGAAGTGCCTTGACGTCGTCGATCCGCTTGACGGATTCGGACGTCATGTCCGCCGTAAATTCTTGATCACGGAAAACGGTGAGCCCTTCCTTCAAGGTGAGCTGGAACCAGTCACGGCAGGTCACGCGATTGCCCGTCCAATTGTGAAAGTATTCGTGGCCGATCACGGCCTCGATCCCCAGGCAATCGTCGTCGGTCGCGGTCTCGGGCTTTGCAAGCACGTACTTCGCATTGAAGACGTTGAGGCCCTTGTTTTCCATGGCGCCCATATTGAAATCATTCACCGCGACGACCATGTAGATGTCGAGGTCGTATTCCCGGCCAAACCGTTCTTCGTCCCACTTCATCGCATTGCCGAGCGAGACGAGAGCGTGCTCGCACATGTCAATATTTTCGGGCTCGACCCAAATTTCGAGTTTCACCTCACGCCCAGAACACGTCGTGAACGTGCCGGCATGACATCGCAGATCGCCCCCCACCAATGCGAACAGATAGCTCGGCTTCGGGAAGGGATCTTCCCATCGCACGCGCCTGCGCCCGTCGTCGAACGTTTCTTCCGCGACGAGGTTTCCGTTGGAAAGCAGAACCGGGTAACGTGTGTTGTGCGCGGTGATCGTGGTCGAATAGCGCGACATGATGTCTGGACGATCGGGGAAATAGGTAATGCGACGAAACCCCATCGCCTCGCATTGGGTACAGAACAAGCCGCCCGTGCAATACAAACCCGAAAGCGCCGTGTTGGCGGCGGGTTTGGTTGTGATCACGGTTTCGAAGGTGAAGCTTGCCGGTACCGAGAAGACTTTCAACGTCTCTTCGTTGTTATCGTATTCTTTTGGCTCGAGACGACGACCGTCGACCGACACGCTTTCGAGACTGAGGTCTTCGCCGTTCAAGACAAAGGGCGGCGGGTCACCCTGCAAGCTGTCGTTGCGCCGCACAGACAACGTGCTGCGCACTCGGGTGCAGTCTTCGTCGAGCACAAAGTCTAGATCGACCGTGTCGATCCAGTAGTCGGGGGGGGTGTAGTCGTGGCGATACGTTGTCTTCGGTTTTTCGGGACTCGACTCGCTCACGTACCCTCCTCGGTTGATGACTCGGCTCACTCGCTAGCCGTTAGGCAATAGCAAACCATTTCGCGACAGCCCACGATGGGGACAGTGCGAGTCGCTTTCCGAACTCAGGGGATGGATTGCTTGCCGTACGCGACGCTATCGAACTCGCCCGCCGCGACTTAGACAGTCGAACTTGCGGGTAAATTCGGTCCGACCTTCGGTCTCACACGTGATCACCACGTTGGCCGGGTCCGGAGCTTTCGCCATGGCTTCCTCTACCTTGACCGACAAGTCGCCGAGCGCATTCTGCCCTCGCTCACGCAGAGCGGCAAACGAAAGACCGCTGTCTGCCTCGACCTTCTCGCCTTGCTTCTTCGAAGGCGGCGAGTGTTTTTCCAACATCGCCATGCCCTTGTCAATTTCATCGAAGACGAAACAACCACTGTTCGCCAGCGCGAGCCCGACAATCGCCAAAGTAATGAGGTGTCGCATCCCCCTCTAATTCGGTCATGTGCGCCGCACTTGTGAGGGGAAACGGAGAAAATCCCGGGTCGTTTCGGGTGAGCAGCGACTCGGGTAGATTGTCAGCCCAACACGGCAGCCACTTTCAACCTCGGTTGCGCATTCCCCTTCGACACCCAACTTCAGCAAAACGTCTATCAGCAACAGGCAAGTCGTGCGACATTGCGTTGCGCAAGCCTCACGCCACCGACCCCACCCAAACGAGGAAACCACGCCAGCATGGAAGACAAGATGCGACCGAGTTTTGAAAGCATCTACATGGACTTGGCACGTACGCTGGCCAATCGATCGACCTGCGTGCGCTTGAACGTCGGTACGGTGATCACGAGCACCGACTACCGCAAAGTGCTCGCGGTCGGCTACAACGGCAACGCGACTGGACTCCCTAACCGATGCGACCGCGAGGAGCCCGGCAATTGCGGCTGTCTCCACTCGGAAGAAAACGCAGTCATCAACTGCGACGCACCTAGACATGTCGAAAAAATCGTATTTGTCACGCACCTGCCCTGCTCGGCGTGCGCGAAGCGCCTCATCAACCTCGGTAACGTTCGAGAGATTTTTTACGGCGAAGACTATCGAGTGCGCGACTCACTTGAATTACTGAAGACCGTCGGGATCAAGGTCCAACAGCTCGAAGCGTAAGCCGGAGCAAGTCGCTCGCTAGCGAATTTCAGCCAGACTCGTAACTTTCAATCATGAATCAGCCTTACCCGGCAGAGCTCTACGCAGCACTGCACCTCGGAAATCCCGGCGACCTCGACTTTTACCGCGCACGATGCCGCGGCGCGGACTCTGTGCTCGAACTTGGATGCGGATACGGACGCGTGCTCGAAGCACTCGCCACAGAGGGTCTTCAGATCACAGGACTCGACGCGAGCCGGGAGCTGCTCGCACTTGCAGAAGCTCGGCTCCAGCGTGTAGACGGAAACAAGGGCGCGCTCGTACTCGGCGACATGCGGCAATTCGCTTTCGACCAAAAGTTCGACCGCATCCTGATCCCTTACAGCGGGCTTTTCTGCCTTACCTCGCAGTCGGACGTCGAGGCATGTCTCCAAAATATTGCGTCACACCTGACGCCCGCCGGCCAGTTCATCTTTGACGCGTATAGCGCGGACAATTTCCATGACGATCCGGAGCAGGACGAAGACGCAGAGGACGACGCGCCGGAGGACATCGCCACGATTACCCACGAAGGCATCACGTATCACGTCACTGAACAAAGTCAGTGGTGGCGGGAAGAACAGCGCATGGACGTCGTCTATGTCCACGAGCCCAGGGAAGGTGGACATACCATCGCGGCCCCACTACAACACCGCTATCTACTCAGCCGACAGATCGAGCCGCTGCTAAACCGCGCCGGACTCGACCTCGTGAGCTTGGACGGCGACTACCAAGGGACGCCCTTCACACCGGAAGCCGACCTGATCGTGGTCGTCGCGAGGCTGGCCTGAGCGACGTCAGTATACGACGAGCTGGTTAGAGCCCGACCTCTTCGAGGTCGGCCCGCATCATCATCTCGACTAGCGCTTCGAACTTCACCTTGGGCTCCCAGCCCAAAACGTTCTTGGCCTTGCTGGGGTCGCCGAGGAGCAAGTCCACCTCGGCGGGCCGATAGAAGCGCGGATCGATGTCGACGATCACCTTGCCCGACTTCGCATCGCGGGCCACTTCATTGACGTCGCTGCCTTCCCATTCGATCTGATAGCCAGCGATGTCAGCGGCGTGCTCGATGAATTCGCGCACGGTGTGAGTTTCTCCGGTCGCGACCACGAAGTCGTCCGGGACCTCCTGCTGCAACATCAACCACATCATCTCAACGTAGTCGGCGGCATAGCCCCAGTCGCGCTTCGAATCGATGTTGCCCATCGAAATCGTTTCTTGCTGGCCGGCTTTGATGCGTGCGAGTCCGAGGGTGACTTTGCGTGTCACGAAGTTTTCGCCACGGCGCGGAGACTCGTGATTGAACAAGATGCCGTTGCTCGCATGCATGTCATACGCTTCGCGGTAGTTGCGCACGATCCAATAGCCATAGAGCTTTGCAACCGCATACGGTGAGCACGGATGAAACGGTGTGGTTTCGGTCTGCGGCACTTCTTCGACTTTGCCGTACAGCTCGGACGTCGAAGCCTGATAAAAGCGAGTCGGCAAGCCCAGGGATCGGATCCCTTCGAGAAAGCGCAGTACCCCGGTGGCATCGACATCGGAGGTGTATTCCGGCTGATCAAACGAGACGCCCACGTGGGACTGCGCGGCGAGGTTGTACAGCTCCGACGGGCGAACCTGGCTCAAAATGCGGTTAATGCTGCTCGAGTCGCCCATGTCGCCGTAGTGAAGTTCGTAGACGTCCCCGTCACTGCGCGCCTTGCGGACTCGGTCTTCGACCCTTGCACGATTGAACAGCGACGTGCGCCGGGCGATGCCGTGAACGTCATAGCCCTTGTCGAGCAGGAATTCGGCGAGGTACGAGCCGTCCTGCCCCGTGACTCCAGTGATGAGTGCAACTTTTTTGCTCATTGCGATTTTGTCGACCTTCCGTCTTGAATGCGCGCGGAGTCTAGCAGCCCAAGGGCCAACCCCACGTCGGGAACCGTGACCTTAGCGGCCCGAGGAGGGCGGAGGTTGAACGCTTCGCGCATCCTCCTCACTTGCCCGACTCGCGGTAGCGCCGCTGAATCACACCGTGGCGATAACAAATCAGCGGAACGCCTCGAAACGGCCGCTTCGCGAGCCGGTACTGGGCCTCGTCCAACACCATCTGGGTCACGTCGACGCTGGCCGCTTCGCGCGCTTGATCGAAACTAAGCCAATTCATCTCGATCAATTCGCCATTGCTGCGCAGCTTGCCCGTGATGTGCTCTTCCCGAGTCATGAAAAACCGTGCGTGATAGCGAATAGGAGACTGTGCCGGCGTGATCGCCCGGGCGATGTACTCGAGCCCTTTCAGGTGGGGTCGCAATTCACCTGCGCGCTGTTCACCTACTACGAGGCCCGTCTCTTCGAACGTCTCACGAACCGCCGCCACCGCGAGCATGCGCGCCCGTCGCTCGGGCAAGGCCGGACCGAGTCTTTCGAGTTGACGACGTGGCAATGGGGTGCGGACCGGCACGTCTGCGTCGCTCGGGTCGACTCGCCCACCCGGGAAAACAAATACGTCGGGCATGAAGCGATCTTTGGACGAACGCTTGCCCATCAATACTTGATGTTGACCGCGGCGCTCGCGCACGATCAAGAGGCTCGCCGCGTCACGCGGTCGCACGGTATTCGGAGCATCGGACATCACTGGCCTGCTCCATCATGAGAAAACTGAAACGCTTCGTGTCGAGCCAGTTCGACGCGATTGCCGACGAAAACCCAGAATGCGATCGGTCCGGGCTCGAAAGCCTCGGGGAGAAGCTGGATCTCGAGCCGGCTTCCCGACCCGTCCCGTTCATGACGAACGACTTCAAGAGGATGCTCTTTCCCCCACTTTCTTTTTTTGAGGAACGCTTCAACCCGCCCGCTTGTGGCCACGTCCGTAAACAACCTCGCCGTTACAGGGTCGAACGAAACCCGCGACGAAAGCTCCCCGGGATCATTCAGCTGCATTCGAACGCGGGTGAGGCCGACGATCGAAAGCTGCTTTTTGGGGTGCGCGAGGTCGACCCAACCCTGGAGGCTGTAGTCGTCAAGGATCGGATGATCGCGAAGCCTGGGTTGGGGGTCGCTTGCCTTGAACGGCAGGTTGACCGTGTAGACCGTACTTCCGGCTGGAACCGACGCGACCAGTGGATCGATTGCGTCGACGATCTCACGAGTCAATTCTCCCATGGCACGCCATTCGTCAACGTACTGGCCCCGCAGCGCGGCAAGAAACATCGCACCGACAATTGCAAAACTGATCCCCATCAATCCCAAGCGCGAGAGCGTGCTTGCCAAGCCTCCGGCAGATCGTTTTCTGAAGTCTCGAAGCAGCGCGCCACTATCGACACACGCCCATGCGAGCAGGATACAGAGAAATGGAATGAGGGCGTACATCGTGCGCGTTAATGCAACCGTCCGCGTCGCCAGGTACAACACGAAGAACAATGAGAGGCACAACCAACCAAAGGCAACCCTTCGAGCTTCCGGCGCCGTGCGATCGGACAGGAGTCGCAGCGCGCTGAGCACAAAAAACGCGACCGTCACCAACGCGGTAAAGGGCGCGAAAGAAGACGTACACGAATCGAGTTGGCCCGGGATCGTGAATGCACAAAGCAACACCAGCGAACTCGTCTTGACGACCGACGTGAGCTCGACACCGAATGCGGTCTCGTATCCCCCCAATCCGCCGAGCACCAGACTGCGCGCGCCGATGTAAAGCGCGACCGCTACGAGCGGCACCCAACAAAGACGCACGCAGAAGAAAAGTCGTTCGCGGAACGAATCCGTCTCACAGAGACAAAAGCCAAACGCTCCCACGAGTGCGAGCACGATCACCGCGGAGTCTTTCGAAGCGAGCCCAAGCACACAGCAAACCGCGATCGCGAGCCGGTCTCGATTCGACTCGAAGCGAATAAAGCGCAGCGCAAAGTTGAGTGCGAGCAGCGCAAAGAAGCCGAACAGCAGGTCGGGACGGCGCGCAATGGCGCTCACGGTTTCAACCGCAACCGGATGGATCACAAAGAGTCCGCCGGCGACAAGTCCCTCTACGTCACCCCGACTGATCCCGTCGGGTGCATTGCCGACGCCCGTTTGAAAACGTGCGGTTCGCCGAACCAGCTGGAACAGGAGCAACGAGTTGGCGAGATGGATCAATAGATCGGTCAGGTGGTAGCCAAGGGGATTCATGCCCCAGATCAGTTCGTCGCCCCCCCAAGTCAAACTCGCAAATGGCCTAAAGAACAGCGCGTTCGGAAGGTGGCCCTTCATCATGGGCGAGGTGAAGATCGACATGAACTCGTCAAACGAATGGAGGCGGCTCGTTGCGATCAGCGAAAACGTGTCGACGTCGGTGAAGTAAAAGCCGAGCTGTTCGACGTAGACCACCAACCCAGCAGAGACGATCGCCAGAGCACCCGCCCAAAAGAACTGGCGCTCGATCACGAAGCCAGCCGCCCGCTGGTCACTGCCCCCCTCCGTCGGACGCCACGAATGCCAATTTGCTTCGTGGCCCCGATTCAGAGGCCCCATTCGACGCCAGCTTTTCCAGGACAAAGTCAGCCATATGCTGGGCGATGAACTCATTGCCGGGGACCGTCAGGTGACAGTAATCCGTAAACAGCTGGAAGTCCGAACTCAGCGCCTGGGATGCCCGCCCAAAATCGACGTATCGAAATCCAGCTTTCGTCACACGTGCTTCGAGCTGGTCGGACAGGTAGTCGTCGAAGAAATACCGGATGATCAAACGATAGTCGGGGTGCTCGTCTTTGAAGGACTGCACGTAACGCTGCCAGGCTGCCTCCGACTCCGTGAGGGCTTTGTTCTCCCCGCGGTCAACCATGGGCTGCAAGCCGAACATAAACTCGACGCCGTCCTGCCGCATGAGCGCGGTGTAGTGATCAACGATGTCGAGAAAACGCGCCGACGCCGCGACGAACTCCGGCTTCTTCTTCAGATACTCGCGATGCGGAACCGTCTCAGAGGGCGGCGCGTCTTCGACTCGAATACTGAGCCCGGTCGCGAAGGGCGTTACAAATAGCCGGCCCACGATCCGCTTCGCGACCTGATACGAACTCAACGTCTCTGGAAAACGAGGCGCTGCTTCGAGGTCTATGTAGGTCTGCAGTTCTTCGTGGAGGTCCGCGTAAGGGGTGCCCGAACTAAACGCATTCAGGTCGTTGTAGCCGTCCATGTTGATCACGAAGTCCGGCGACATGCGTGAAATTGTCGCGAGATAGTCGGGAATCGACTGGTGCATTTTCTTCGTATACGCAGCGGCGTTAATGACTTCGAAGTCGAGATCAGGCCGTTTCTCTTTCAAGATCGCCTTAAGCTTGCCCGCGATACTCAACGGATAGCTGTAGAGCCCACGCGGAAATTTCTTGGCCGGCTCGTACACCGCCGCCTGCCCCGCCCCAAACAGCGCCGACCCGCCGTTTAGAAATACTCGGATCGTCCCTTCGGGCTTCGCTTCGCTTAACGGGGTGTCATGAACGAAGCCGTGCGATTCGGTCGTGATGTCGGATTGAGAAGGGTCTGTCTTGTTCGTGATGAACGTAAAATTGGGCGTGGTGCGAAAAACCGAATAGCCCGAAGCGATCCGGTTGTACCGCGTGTTCATTTTCGCATCGAAAGCTCTGAGCAGCCCCCACGAGCCAAACTCGAAGACGACGGCAAATAACACCAGAGTCAACAGACTGAAGCCGGCGATCTTGACTGGGCTTAGCGGTGGGCGCGAACTCATGTTGAATCTCTCATCGCTCCCGAAGATCGGTCTCTCACTCGGCTAGAGGTTTGCAGGTCTTACGCTGGCTCGTACGATAGCGCGAGGCCAAACCAGCAGCCATCGCATGGCGCTCCCTTCCCTAGCCGACTCACCGCGATCTACCTCAACCCGGCTCAGGCAACTGGACGGAATACCGGCGCAACCACGGCGCCCTCGACCTCGTGAAACGAAAGTTCGCGATAGACAACTTCCATCGGCATCTCGATCACAAGTTCGCGCGTCGTACATTCGACGATCCGGGTCACATAGTGGACGCGTGGATCGACCTCCAGCGCCACGATCCCCGTGATGTAGGGAAGCTGGTTCTTATACGGGGGGTGCAGCGGGTGCCGCACTTCGGCCCATGAAAAAAGCAGGCCTCTTCCTTCGACTTGAACCCAAAGGACGTCGCCGGCGCCGCAGTGCGGGCATTGTTCTTCTGGATACCAGACGTAGCGCTCACAACCCGCGCAGCGCGGCATCACGAACTCATTCTCTTTCGCGGCTTGCCAAAATGCCCGGGTGAGATCCCAGTCTGTTTCGGGTAACGGTGATTGACTCATCGTTCGCTCCTCATCGCGTCGACCTCAACTGCCGGACTTCAAAATCAACGTGCTCGCCATGTGTCCGGTGTATCCACCGTAGACTCCAACGTTTGCATCGCTGACCTGGTTGGCAGCTTCGCCCCGCAGTTGTCGGACGATTTCATTGACGTGCGAGATACCGAGCACGTAGGCATGGGAGAGCAAGCCACCGTGGGTGTTGTACGCGAGGCCCGGGCTGTCGTATTGCAGGTTGGTTCCGGCAACAAACTCACTCGCCCCACCCTTCTCGCAGAACCCCATGTCTTCGATCTGCATCAACGCCACGATTGAAAACGGGTCGTATAGCGTCAGCACGTCGACATCACTCGGTACCAGCCCTGCCATCTCGAACGCCTTGGGTGCGGAATAGACTTGAGGCGAAGCAGTGAAATTGCCCTGCTGACTCCAGTAGGCGCCGCTATTCGAATAGCCGTCCGACACCCCTTCAACCACGACCAACGGTTTCGCGAGATCTCTGGCGCGTTCTACTGACGTCATGATGTACGCGCCACCGCCATCGGAAATAAGGCAGCAGTCTTCCATGCGCAGTGGGTCTACCATCATCGGGCGAGCCAGGTATTCGTCGAGGCTCAATGTTCGGTCCCGCGTAATTGCGTCAGGATGCCCGTTCGCGTGTCTGCGACAGGTGACCGCGAGCGCGCCTAAATCTTCTTCCCGGGTTCCGTACTGCCACATGTGTCGACGTGCGATCGTGGCGAAGTAAACAGGCTGCGGAAACCAACCGTGAGGCAATTCGAAGTTGGCCTTCATGCGTTCCTGGCCGTGAAACTTGCCAGGTCCTTCGTCGCTATCGCTTCCCTTCTGGCTAAACCAGTCGACTGCGAACAAGTTCAAGATCGCACTCGCCTTGCCCTCGCGAATCGCCGCCGCGGCGACGGCCGGTGCCGTCGCGGCCCACGTCATGGCACCGCCTTTGTTCGACATCCAGATTTCTTGCTCGGTACCGAAGTGAGCACGGTACGCATCGGCGTCGAGTTGAGCGCCCATGTACGGGGTTACCATAATTCCGTCGATATCACCCGGAGCGAGCCCGCTGTCCGCCAGCGCGCGCTCGGTCGCTTCGATCGCGAGTTCGAGTCCATTCTTTCCCGATGCTCGCTGGTAGATCGCATCTCCGACGCCCACGATCGCCACCTGGCCAGACACGTCTTCAATCGTCCCCGCAGTCCCCCAAGCCTCATCTTGATTCATTCAATCTTTTCCTTGAGTGCAGGTTGCTGAATCCAGTTTATTGCTCAGCGCAGCAACGTGTGAACAAAGCTCGGCCTTTGCAATTTTCCCACCCGCGGCCCGAGGCAAGGCGTCTAGTACAACCAAATGCTCCGGGAGGTATTCCTTCGACGTCCCGTGTTCCCGCAAGTAAGCGCAGAGCGTATTCAAATCAAGCGCGGACCTTCCGTCCAATTCAACGAATGCACAAACCCGCTCGCCGAACACGGGGTCTGGCATCGCAACGACTCCGACATGCGCGACCCGCGGATGGGTGCCAACTTGTTCTTCGACGGCAGCGGCGCTGATGTTTTTGCCGCCGCGGATAATGAAGTCATCCGTACGTCCAACCACGGTCAAGTAGCCTTCATCGTCGATGGTGACGATGTCCCCGAGCATCATCCAACCGTCGTCGCGATATAGCTTTGCGTTCGCCTGCGGGTCCCCGTAGTACCCTTGACTCAGCGTCGGGCCCAGACAGCCAGGCTGCCCACGGCCGGTATGCGTGACGTCCGCACCTTGTTCGTCAAACAAGCGCACTTTCATTTCTTTGATCACGCGCCCCGCCGTAGTCCAACGCCGGTCACTCGAATCGTCAAGCGTCGTACGGCTCACCGCACCCACTTCGTTCGAGCCGTAGAACTGCAACACCTTGGCCCCGGTCTTCTCTTCAAACACCGACGCGCGATCACGGGGAACAGCTTCGCCGCCGGTAAACAAGACCCGCAACGACGACAGGTCGCAAGAGTCGATTTTCGCGCTGTTCAACATCATGATGAATTGCGTCGATACGGCCGCGAGGACCGTAACCCGATGTTGTTCAATCAAGTCCAGGGCGGCATCTGCGTCGAAGCCTGTCATCAAGACCGTCGGAACGCCGAGCAAGACTGGAGTCACGTGGGCCGTCCAGATTCCGAAGCCGAACGGCGCCGGCACGACACTCATGAACACGTCGTTCTGATCGAGCTGGCCCGCTTCGACCGCAAAGTCGTGGAAGACAAACCAGCGCGACTGGTCATGCACGACGCACTTGGGCATCCCCGTCGTGCCCGAAGTCGAGTTCAAGAGCCAGATATCGTCGGGATCGTGACGCCTCGCCGCCGCGTCCTCTTCATCCATGCCCGCAGTCTCTGAAAGGGGCTCGGACTGACGGCCCGATTCAGAGTCGACGATCAAATGAAGGGTTAGCGAAACGTCCGCTTCAGCGAGCTCCGCTCGCAATGCAACTGCGCCAAGGCCCTGATGCTCGGCCGCGCTAATCAAGACCGTGCACTGGGTAAGTCCGAACAAGTGCACAAGCTCTTTGACACCCGAACGCGCGCCCGCTCCGACGATCACCGCCCCCGCGCGTTCGATCGCAAGGAAAGCGACATGCACACCGGGGCCGTCGGGGAGCAACACGCCAACGCGGTCTCCCACACCAACACCGAGGTGGACCAATGCGCGCGCAAGTTCATTCGCGGCCTCGTCATAAGCACGCCAGCTAACGGAGCCCTCGGAAGTCGAAAACGCGCGCGCATCGCCCTGGGTTACTGCCAGGTTCGAAACACATTGCGAAATCGTCGCCTTGTTGGACACCACTACCTCGGAGCACTCACTTAGACCACGAACACGGATTGCCTCGCGCGCCGGCGCCGCGTATTTCCGGCGCGTACAACATGCGAGGAATAAACGGCCCAGACCGACATGGTTTGCGGCGCGACCCGCGCACAAAAACGCGAGTCGATTGACCATACCGCAAAGCTTCTTGTTCGCAGGAACCTCAAGCGAACCGGAACCCAATGCCATAGGATGATTTGCCCCAAACTAGGAGGTTCCCATGAAAGTTGACGGCGCAGTGATGGTCGAAGACCCGCGCGATGCGGGCCCGGCGAGCGTTTCCCTCGAGAACCAAGGCTACGACGGCGCATTCATCTTCGAAGGTCGCCATGACCCCTTCCTTCCTATCTGCGTGATGGCCGAACGCAGCGAGCGCATCGAACTCATTACAGCAATCGCGGTCGCGTTCGCGCGCAACCCGATGACGCTTGCGAATCTCGGCTACGACCTTCAGCTTCACTCGAAGGGTCGCTTCATCCTCGGACTCGGCTCACAGATCAAGCCCCATATCGAACGTCGCTTCAGCATGCCGTGGTCGAAACCTGCAGCACGCATGAAGGAAATGATCAGCGCGATTCGCGCGATCTGGCACACCTTTGAAACCGGCGACAAGCTCGACCATCGCGGCGAATTCTATACCCACACGTTGATGGCGCCCTTCTTCAATCCAGGTCCGAACCCGCACGGCACGCCGCCCATCTTTCTCGCGGGTGTCGGGCCGATCATGACCCGGGTCGCGGGCGAAGTCGCGGACGGGTACTTCCTGCACCCGTTCCACACCGAAGAGTTTCTCGCCGAGACGACCATGCCGTCGCTCACTACGGGCATCGAAAGTTCGGGCCGTCCGCGAAGTGAGTTCGAAATTTCGGCCCAGGTCATTGTGGTGAGTGGTAAAGATGACGCTGCTATCAAACAAGCGAAGCGAGGCGCCAAGGCGCAGATTTCGTTTTACGGCTCGACCCCCGCATACCGCGGCGTTCTCGAAAGTGTGGGCCAAGGTGAACTGCAAACCGAACTCAATCGTCTGACGAAGCAAGGCGGATGGGCGGACATGCCGGCGCTGATCAACGACGACTTGCTCGAGCAGATCGCCCTCGTTGGCCCCGTCGAAGAGATCCCCGAAAAACTACGCCAACGCTACGGAACGTCCGTCGACCGAGTGAGCCTCGTGCCTTACGGCATTGACGCCCAAGAAATTGCCGACCTGATCCCTGCCATTCGTGAGATCTAGAGCGGCAGCAGCAATCAAAGGTTCTGCTGATTCCTAGTCACTCGATGTGTTGGTTGTCGGTTGTGTCTGCCGCAGCCGCTCACCCATCACGATCGCCATCGCGGCTTGCAAGTTGAACGACGGCAAAAAGCCATTCATCGGTACACGAACAACGTAATCTGCTTCGGCGAGCACGCTCTTCGGAATGCCCGCCTCCTCGCCACCGATCACGATGAGCAATGGGCCGGACAGATCAACCTGCCACGGTGCGTCGTTCCCGACATCTTCCACCGCGACCACGGTACGCCCAGCCGTCCGCGACAACGCCAACGACTCAGCCGCATCGGCAAAATGAACCGGAAAGAAACGATCGACCCGCATGCCGTAACGCAGACAATCCCGTCGTTCGGTGCGGTCGAAATCTGACGCGACGACGATCCCGGCGGCCCCGGAAACTTCGGCACTGCGAATCGCATACCCGACATTGCCTGGGTACCCGCATCCCACCAGCATCCACACCACCTCGGGGCGCTGCATGACTTCGGCCAGGCTCGCACCCGGCCCCGGCCCCTCGAGGGCGAGCACTTGGCTCTGGGTGCCGTGCGGCAACAACCTGCGCAACTGTCGTTCGGCCACGCGACGAACCGAGATTCCCATCTCGGCGGCACGTTCAACCACTCGTTCAACCGCCGGGTCACATGCCCCTTCGAGGCACAGCACGAAGTGAACCGGCGCACCACGATCAAGCGCGAGGCCGATTTCTTCTGCACTGCGCAACTGCTTGCGCGGGGTTTGCGGGGTTTTAGATGTTGTCGTGTCTACCGCCTTGGCCGTCATCGCGGCACAGGATAGCGGCACGTAACCGACTTCGGTCACGATTCAGGTAATCCCGGCTCTAGGCAGCACTGCGGGGTGCCGATGCTATTCGGGGGCACTCAACGCCCGGTGGGTGCTGAAAATGCGACAGCGGGTTTTATGGATCGGAATGGTGTGCACACTGCTCATTGCGCTGTGCCTCCCCGACTACGTCTCAACCCGCCGCGATCCCGCCGGCGGTCCGGATGATGCCGACCTTTCCGTGACTCATCAGAACGTCGCAGCACCAGAAGACGGACTCACACACTTGCTTGCTGCGGTGAAAGTCTGCGAGGTCGACGACGACGATCGATTGCTCGCCGAAGCCGTGTGGCGAGGTGGCGACATTTCGACGGGCGACATGGCGTCGTTGCTCGATGCGAATCGCGAAGCTCTCGCACGCTTGCGACGCGCGCTCGAGGCGCCCCACTTTCGACTCCCCGAACTGTCCGCCGACGAATTTGACGTCGTACCCGAGATTCCGATCGAAACGGAATCTCTCATCGAACTCCTGCGATTCGAGTCTCTCTACCTTGCACGAACTGGAGACTGGGACGGCGCCTTCAATAGCGCCGTCGACATCCTTCGCTTCGCGCAGCGGATCGAGGGAGCAAACCACGCCGCACTCACGACCACGATGTTAAGTGTGAGGTACCGGTCGATGGGGCTCGAAACCCTGCGCCGACTCGCGTCCTTCGCGCCGTTGGAAAACGAACAAGCCAAACATTGGGTCGAAACACTCCCCTCCTTTCGAAGTGACCCTTCGGCCTGGAAGCGAATGTGGGCCGTCGAATATCAGCAGTGGAAGGCGCTCTTGGGATGGATCGCCGAACGCGCCGAACATGATTTCCGCAACGGAGAAGGTTCCGTGAAGGCGCCCGAATTCACGCTGCTCGACATCGCCGCACTCCGTAGCGAAACCGCACGCACTCTTGAAGCCTTTGCAGCCGTGACGCGGACGTACCAACGCGCGAGTGAGCTCGACTGTTCTGACATGACGTCGATCCCGTTCCCGGAAGACCAAGGGGACACGTCGGCCCCCACGTTTGAAGGACCGGGCGCCGACGACTCGGAAGTCGCACTCGACATCGCGACCCCCGACTACCGCGATTTTTTCATCAAGCGTTGCGCCGAAGACACCGCCCTCGCCGCAACCCAGACCTTGATCGCACTTCGGGCCTATCAACAGGACAACAATCGCCTCCCCGAAGATCTGAACGATTTGGTTCCGGCCTACCTCGAATCGATTCCGACGGATTCATTCGGCGGTAAGCCGATCCGCTATTCCCGTGCACACAAGCTCGTCTATTCCACCGGTGCCAAAGGTACGATGGATGCGGGTTTCGAGATCGAGGGCGAAGCCGCCGCCGTGCACGAGCTTAGTTACCCGATCGAGTTCTAGCGGCGGAACCGCCGGGGTTCGACTTCTGCATCGGGAACTCGGCGACGAAGAACATACCTTCATCGCGAAACGTCGCACCGAGGCGTTGGTTGATGGGATGATGTGCTGGATCGGAATCGACAGCAGGCTGCAGGTGAGAGCGAATACGGGTGCTCGTGGGATGAAACACGTAGTTGGTGAAGAAAGCGTTCTTCCATTTCGCAGCGCGTGATCAGTCCACCAAAAGCTCCAAAGCAAATACGCGCTGTCGCCGTAGGCGTAGTGCGCATCACTGCCCTGTGTCATGGGAAAGATATGTAGCGCGAGCGCAAATGCCGCGACGGCGGTCTAGATCGCGACCGGCAGCCATTCCCGTCGAGTCACGCGTTATTGCTCGTGGCCCTGCGCCGACATCGCCTGCGCGGTTCGCCAAACGGCGAGGAAGAGAAACGCGAAGCCGATTGGAAGCAGGAAGATCCCGAGGCCTGGATCACCCCGGTGTATAAACAGGCCGCCCAAAAAGAAACCGCCGGGAATCAAGAACAGCGACAAGATCAAATTGCGCGACGCGTTGTCTCGGCGGCTTCCCGACCAGTTTGGTGCGAGCGAAAGCGTTGTGGCGAAACCAATGTGAATCATTGCCAGGAGCGATCCGTGGGCATGGGCGAGAGTCCAAAGAAGTCTTCGCGTATCGCTCGCAACGTCGACGTAAAATCCGAGCTTCAATCCATGAAGTATTTCGAGCCCGCCTCCCATGGTCAGAAATAGAAGCAAGCCCCACCACCCCACGCGCAAGTGCCGCCCTACCAAAGGATCGCCTGTCGAATTCATTGGATGCCTTTCACGCGGGCACGCCATCGAGGCGGCCCCGGTTATACGCGGCTATTCGCGGCTATTCGCGAATGACCCGCACTGAATTGTCGCGCTCTCGCAGCAAACGTTCGATCAGCGCTTCTTCGAGAGGGTCAAGTGGCGCGTTCTCCGGAGCTTGACCGATTGCCAGTACAGTTTGCACAGCACCCGCCTGCACTCTCGCTGGTCTTACGAAATCGTATTCGATGTCTTCGTATCCGCTGAACTTGCGAAGGGATCGCTCCGCGAGATAGCGAACGGCGGCATACGGATCGGCGAGACCTCGGGCCAACAGCGGTGGCTGAATATTGGCTTTTGACGCGGCGATCGCCGGGTCCCACCCTAAGTGCCAGGACGCGGTCGCGCGATCGACTGCGTCTCCTTTGAGTAGCCACAGGGCGCCGGTGGGCACCGTTCTACCGTCCTCGTCAAACTCAGCCTTTGGCTTGTCGTACCAGCGAGCGATCCGCGCGTCGGCCCATTCGAGGGTTTGATCGAGATGACAGAGATTGCACGCGTTGGGTCTGCCCGTCGTTGCCGTTCCCGCGGCGGTCGGGATGTCGATGCGGTGGCTCCGCGTCAGCTGCAGGATGCCATACGTCGTATTCGGCATGTGGCAGTTGTAACAGCGCGATCCCGGCGAATCTTCTACGTGGTTGGTGTGTTCTGAGATTCGCCCGACGTACTGGGGATGACACTGTAGGCACGCCTCGTCGCCAACGCGGTCGCGTGCAAGTTGATCGTTCGGGTCGCTGTCGTGCATCGAATGACAGGACGTGCAGGTGATTTCGCCCCGCGTATAACACGCGGAAGCGGACATGCCTGTAAACTCTCGCCCGGTTACCCGGGAAGTTCCGTCACCCCAAAAGTAGTCTGGCTTTAAATGATCCGGGACCAATTCGAATTTACGCAGCTTCATCGAGCCTTCGATCCGCTCACCGGGACGGAACTTGCCACCGGTATTGTTGTCCCAGCTCGTGTCTACGCGACCGGCGTGACACGCCGCGCACGCTTCTGCCGCAAGCTTCGAGTCGAGGTTCATGGGGTTGATGATCGTGTCGTCGGGTTCGCCACTCAGATGTAACGCGTAACGCCTTGCCGGGTTTCCGTTTGCTGCCACGTGCTCGTCGCCGGGACCATGGCAGGACTCACATGCGATCCCTAGCTCACCCACCCATGGATCTGCCGCGGGATGAGGTTCGCTTCCAAGTTCGCTTCGCGGCTGCCCACCCGTGCTGTGGCACTTGATGCAGTTGAGCGTCCAGGTCCCGGCAATGCCAGAGCCCCCGCTTGGCGGTTGGAGGTAAACGGTTTCTCCCGGCACCCAACGTTGATCCCGAATCAGCCAAGTCCAAGACATTTGAGTCAGCCCGTCGTCTTCGAGGGGGACCCAGTAGAGCTGCATGTGATGAGACCCGGTCGTCATCACGACCTCGCCTTGCTTGCGCGGGAAGTCCTTGGGCAAGATGCCGTTGTTCTTTCGAAACTTGACGAACGCCGGCCAAGGATCGACGTCGTCGATGATCATGGCACCCTCGTCGTCGAAGCGAACGTCAAAACGGCGACTGCCTCCGATCATTGACGCATTTTCGTGCGGGGCCATGATGGATTCGGGACTCGCAACCTGGGTCATCGTGCGGTGATAGCTGGCATACCAGCTTTCGTACTGTCCCGGGTGACACGCGCGACAGGTCTCGGAAGAAACAAAGCCCTGCTCTTCGGTCTTTTCTGGCGTCTGTTGTTCGGGGACAGTGGGAGTCCGCGGGGTCCACATCGCAGCGAAAACGAGTCCGACCCCTAGAACCGCGAGGCTGACCGGCATGATCCCGCCTGCGGACCCACGCCAGTACATGCGTGTGGTTAGGAGCGTGACTCCCGCAAAGGCGAAGAAGAGCACGTACTCCAGAAGCCTGCCCGCTTCGAATTCAGTTCCAGACATTGACGATCACCGTCCACATTGGCGTCAGACTATCACATTGTCCATTTTCAAAGACGCTCGCGGCACTTCCCTCCCTGCGAGTCCGTCGTCTGCGAAGTTACGCTGCGGGTACATTTTACGGCGGCCGATCGTTGAAGCTTGAAGAAAGTCGTCACGCGGCGGAGCCGGAGCGCTGTGCAGTGCGATGCGACCGACGAGTCCCGCGGCCTGCCTTTCAGATCGGCTAGTGTCGCGCACTCGCGCCCTCACCCACCGCCATGATCAAGGAAGCTCGAACATGATTCTCTACACCGCGGGAACTCCGAACGGCCGCAAGATTTCGATCGCCCTCGAAGAACTCGGGCTCGACTACGACGTTTGTTGGGTTCACCTCGACAAAGAAGAACAGATGTCAGATGAATTTTTGGCAATGAACCCCAACCACAAAATTCCCGTCCTCGACGACGATGGACAAGTGATTTGGGAATCGGGTGCAATCTTGCTCCACCTCGGCGAAAGATATGACCCCAATGGGATCATCTTGCCGAAAGATCCGGTTCAGCGGATGGAGGCGATCCAATACGCGTTCTTCCAGACCGGTGGCATCGGTCCGAACCTCGGACGTCTCGGCGCAGCGCTTCGCAAAGACGGCGAAAAGAACGTCGAAATGATTCAGATCTTCAGCGGCGAAGTCATCCGACTCGTCGGCGTCATCGAAACCATCCTGAGCGACGGCCGCCAATACTTGGCCGGCCCCTACAGCATCGGCGACATCATGCACTTCCCATGGCTGCAGATCATGAAGAACCTCGGCAGCAAAGAACTCCTCGCAAGCAAGCGCGTATGCGAATGGCTTGAGCGCATCGAAGCCCGCCCCGCCGTCGCCCTGGGGATGGCAATTCCGGACTAGAAGACGCTACCCCGTGTCGATGGCGAACGCGGATTCAGCAGCCAGCCTCAAATCAGCGCATCGCTCTACCGCGGGTCTGGAGACCAGCTTCCGTGGAAACCGAAGGGAACGCGCTGCGGCAACGCGACCCTTCCCAGCGCTGGCTTGCTGAAGTTCTGGGCGTCGAGCACGACAAACTCGCTCGCGTTGGTGTCTTCATGATAGACGTACGCCATCACGACACCCTCGTCTTCGGCAGCGTCTGGGCCGGCGGGCACGAACACGCACTCGCTCGGCGCGGCCCCGGGGCCGAAGTTGTGCACTTCGCTGGTCCCGCGTTCGAGGTCGTGCTTGACCAGGCCTTCGAAGCTCAATCCTTTGCCGCTGCCGTTTAGCACTGCATAGCCGTAGCGATTCTCGAGGCATTCCCGGCGCGGGTCGATGCGCGGAAATTCCGTGGCTCGATCGTCGAGCTTCTCTTCCTTTACGATGTGGGCGGCGAGATCAATCGTCCAACGCCACAGTTCACCGGCGTCCGTCGCGAACGGTCCTCCCGACATGAACTCGGGGTAGCGAACAACGTCCATCACGATCCTGCCATCGCGCTCGTATGCGTTCATCGGATGAAAAACGAAGCACGGCTCGATCTCCATCCAAACCACGTCGGCATTCGAACCGTTGCGGGGCATAACACCAAGCCGCGCACCATAGGACGCGTCCCACTGATACGGCATGCCGGACGTAACCTGCTCCGCTTTAAAGACAATTGGAAGGTCCATGAACACGACGTGGTTCTCGGTCACCGAAAAATCGTGCATCATGGTCGAACCGGGGACTTTGATTTCTTCGCTTTGCACCAGCGTGCCATCGGGACTGATGCGGTGATAGGTCAAGAACGGCGGCAGCGCGCTGTACCCGAACGCCAGCATCTCGCCCGTCTTGGCGCAGACCTTCGGGTGCGCGGTGAACGACGTCGTGAGTTTGCCGTCGAAATCAAGCGGCCCCACGGTATTGAGTTCGCGGTCCAGTTCTGCGGGATACGACGATTCGACCAAGGCCAAGATCTTGCCCGCGTGCGACACCACGTGGGTATTCGACACACCCACGGTATGGTCGAACTTCAAGTCTTCGGTCAGTTGCATGGCCGGTGCGCCGCGCCTCGAAGCCGTGTCGACGTAGCGGTTGCGATACCACGACGCGCGCCCTCCTTCGAGCCGGGTGGCGTGGATCATGCCGTCGCCGAAAAACCAATGTCCCGGGTCGCCACGGGTCGGGTTTGGGCCGTTGCGCAAGAACATCCCCTCGAGATACTCGGGGATCTCACCCTCGACTTTTAGATCGAAGGCTTCGACCTCGTCGTCAACCGGACCGAAATTGCCCTGCAGATAGAAGGGAGTTTTGTCCATGCTGTCTCCTATTTCTTTTTAGCGACTTTGGCCCACGTATCCCGAAGTGTGACGGTGCGATTAAACACCGGACGCCCGGCTTCGGAATCGGGATCGACGCAGTAATAGCCGAGCCGCTCGAACTGAACCGATGTTCCTTCTGGTGTATCCGCGAGGATCGGCTCAACGACGCAGTCGGTCAACGTCTCGAGAGAGTTCGGTCGAACATGATCGAGAAGTGTCTTGCCCTCTTCGAGGTCGGACGGATCTTCGAGGTCGAGCAACGTGTCGTAAAGGCGCACTTCGGCGGGAACGCCCGCAGCCGCGGATACCCAATGCAGCGTCCCTTTCACCTTGCGACCGTCCGGCGAGTTGCCACCGCGCGTCGCAGGGTCATAGGTGCAGTGAAGCTCGACGACATTCCCAGCGTCATCCTTGATGACATCATTGCAGGTCACGAAGTACGCGTAGCGAAGCCGCACTTCTCGTCCCTGTGAAAGACGGAAGAACTTCTTGGGTGCGTCCTCCATGAAGTCGTCCTGCTCGATGTAGATCTCCCGCGAAAACGGAACCTGCCGCGAACCTGCGCCCGGGTCTTCGGGGTTGTTGATGGCGTCGAGCTGTTCGATTTCGTCTTCGGGATAGTTCGTGATGACGACCTTGAGCGGCTTCAACACAGCCATGCGGCGGTCTGCGATGCGATTCAAATGTTCGCGAACGCTGAACTCGAGCCGGGCGACCTGAATCAAGTTCTCGCGCTTCGCGACGCCAACGCCCTTGCAGAAGTTGCGGATGGACTCTGGCGTGTACCCGCGGCGCCGCAGGCCAGCGAGGGTCGGCATACGCGGGTCGTCCCAGCCCGATACGAAACCTTCTTCGACAAAGCGCTTGAGGTTCCGCTTGGACGTCACCGTGTAGGCGACATTGAGACGGGCGAATTCGATCTGCTGTGGGTTCGACGGCACATCGAGCTGCGCCAGGAACCACTCGTAAAGCGGCCGTCGATCTATGAATTCAAGCGTGCACAGCGAGTGGGTGATCAATTCGAGAGAGTCCGACAGGCAGTGTGCGAAGTCGTACATCGGATACACACACCATTCGGTTCCGGTGCGGTGATGAGGGGTCTTCAGAATTCGGTAAATCGTCGGGTCGCGCAGGGGCAGCACCGACGAGCCAAGGTCGATCTTCGCCCGAACCACACAGGCACCCTCTTCGAATTCGCCCGCGCGCATGCGTGCGAAGAGATCGAGGTTCTCTTCGACCGAGCGAGAACGCCCCGGGCTCGCATTCGCCGGCTCGGTCAACGTGCCGCGGTTGGCCGCGATTTCTTCCGAACTCCAGTCGCACACATAGGCGCTGCCTTTGCCGATCAATTCTACCGCGAAGTCATATAGCCGCTCAAAATAGTCGGAGGCGTGGTAGAAATGCTCGCCCCAATCGAAGCCCAACCATTTGATGTCTCGATGAATGGACTGAACGTATTCGTCTTCTTCGACTTCGGGGTTGGTGTCGTCGAAGCGCAGGTGGCAACGACCCCCGAACTCGCTCGCGACCCCAAAGTCGAGGCAGATCGCCTTGGCGTGGCCGATGTGAAGTAGGCCGCTCGGTTCAGGCGGAAATCTCGTAACGACGCTGCCACCATGCTTGTTCGACGCGACATCATCGGCGATGATGGTGCGAACGAAGTCGTTCAGCTTTTCCGTATCAGTGGGTTCTTTAACGCTCAACGAACTTCTCCCCCGGCTAGATCGCCGTGCATTACGCGGCGCGTTACGCTAACCAAATCAGCAACTTAGATCAATCCAACCCCCCACCCCCCGCAAAATTCGATCGCGCCATTTTTCGCGGCAGCCACGACCCCCTCTCGGAGAACCCATGGAGAGTCACGACGACCTATTGAAGCGCGCGAAGGAGCAAATCCTCGCAGCGTCTACCCATGACTCACTCAAGGAGATCGAGCGAGAATTTCTGGGGAAAAAGGGCGCGGTCGCGGCACTCCTCGCGTCGATCCCGACCTTGCCGCCCGAAGAACGCCGGGACGTTGGCAAGAACGCCAATATCCTAAAGAAGGCGATCCAAGAAAGCCTCGACGCGCGCCAGGCCGAACTCGCACAGTCGACGCTCTCTGCCGAACGAAGTGGCGATGGTTTTGATGCCACGCTTCCGCCGAAGACGCTTCAGAGCGGCTCCCTGCATCCGATCACCCAGCTCACGCGCCAGCTCGAAGACCTGTTCCTTTCCATGGGATATACGGTGCTAGACGGCCCCGAAGTTGAACTCGATCATTATAACTTCGAAGCGCTGAACATTGGACGCGATCATCCCGCGCGGGATTCTCAAGACACCTTCTATTGCGACGACGCCGGCGACTTGTCTCTACGCCCGCACACGTCACCGGTGCAGGTGCGCGCGATGGAAAAGCTCGACCCGCCCTTTCGCATCGTGGCCCCCGGACGCTGTTTTCGGAACGAAACCACCGACGCGAGCCACGAACACACCTTCCATCAGATGGAAGGTATGGTGATCGGAAAAGACATCTCAGTCGGACACTTGATCGGCGCGATGAAGACGTTGCTCCGCGGCATCTTCCACCGCGACGTCGAAGTGCGACTGCGCCCGGGGCATTTCCCGTTCGTTGAACCAGGCTTCGAACTCGATGCGCGCTGCCCGTTCTGCGAAGGCGGTTGCAGTGTTTGCGGCCGCACAACTTGGATCGAACTTTTGCCTTGCGGCTTGGTACACCCGAACGTTTTGAAGATGAGCGGCATCGACCCTGAAGAATGGAGCGGCTTCGCATTTGGCCTCGGGCTCTCTCGCCTGGCTATGCTTCGTTACCGCATCGATGACGTGCGTCACTTGCTTGGCGGCGACATGCGCTTCTTGGAGCAGTTCTAATGTTGATTTCTTTTCGCTGGCTTGCACGCCACGTCAACCTCGAAGGGATTGATCCCGAGACCCTCGCCAACGACTTGACGCTCTCGACCGCAGAGGTCGAAGGCGTCGAAGCCTTTGCGCCGCATTTGCTCGACGTCGTGGTCGGCCATGTCATTTCCAAGGAACAACACCCGGACGCAGACAAGTTGTCACTGTGCAAGGTCGACGTTGGCGAAGACGAACCGGTGCAGATCGTTTGCGGCGCACCGAACGTTGACCGAGGTCAGAACGTCGCGGTCGCAACCGTGGGCACGGTGCTTCCCGGTGACTTCAAGATCAAGAAGTCGAAGATCCGTGGCGTCGAGTCGCGCGGCATGATCTGCTCGGAACGCGAACTCGAGCTCGGCGACAATCACGACGGCATCTGGGTTCTGCCAAGCGACTGCAAAGTCGGCACGCCGGTTTCTAAGGCTCTCGGAATCGACGACTGGATCATCGAGATCGACAACAAGTCGCTTACCCATCGTCCAGACCTCTGGGGCCACCGTGGCATCGCGGCCGAGGTCGGCGCGATTTACAAGCGACCGCTATTGCCGCTCGACGTTTCATTGCCCGCACTCGGGAACGGCACGCCGATCAATCTCCAAGTCGAGTCGGAAGCTTGCAGTCGCTACCTCGGTCTCAGTATCGAAAACGCGAAGCCCTTGCCTTCCCCTTCGTGGCTGCAGTTTCTCCTGCTCGCGGTCGGACAACGGCCGATCGATCAGATCGTCGACCTTTCGAACTTTGTCATGCTCGACATCGGCCAGCCGAATCACACCTTTGATGCGAAGCAGCTCTCGAAGGATGGCATCGTGGTGCGCGACGCCAAAGAAGGCGAAACCATCACCACCCTCGACGGCGAAGAACGCAAACTCCGACCGGCCGACTTGCTCATTTGTTCCGGAGATACGCCAATCGCGCTCGCAGGCGTCATGGGCGGTGAAACCTCCAAGGTCGGCGACGACACCAGCCAATTGCTCCTCGAAGTCGCGACTTTCCATCCAACGGTCGTCCGACGTACGTCAACGCATCTCGGCCTGCGCACAGAGTCGTCGTCTCGGTTCGAAAAGAGCTTGGACCCGACACTTCCCCTCAAAGCCGCGGGACATTTCGCGCAGCTGCTTCTTGGCCTTCAGCCCGATGTCACGTTTCCCGCGCAGCTCGCTGACGCAGGCGATTGGAGCGACCCGGCGAGCACGATTACGATGCGCCCGTCCCGGGTTCGCACGGCACTGGGCAAGGACATCCCGGACGCGGAACTCGAAGACATTCTCACGCGACTGGGCTTCGAGGTTGCGCCGAAGGGCGACGCATTCGACGTCGGCATTCCTTCGGCCCGTGCGACGAAGGACATCGCGATCGAGCAAGACCTTGTCGAAGAGATTGGCCGCGTTTACCGCTACGGAAATATTCCCGAGCAGCCACTCATGGCCGAGATCGCCCCGCCGGTCCGCGACACCCGCCGGCTGATGGTTCGCAAAATTCAGGACCGACTTTCAGGCTCGCCGTCGTTTCACGAGGTCATGAGTTATTCGTTCGTTCCCGATACCATGGTAAAGCGCCTGGGCGAGGACGAGCTGCCCCACATTCGCATCGTGAACCCGATGGACCAGTCAATCTCGCGCATGCGCCGAAGCATTGCGCCGTCACTGCTTCAAGTACTCGAACCGAACCGACGCCAACGCGGGGACGTGCGATTGTTCGAGATCGGTAAGGGCTACCACCCCGAGAATGCGAATGAAAAAGGCGAACCCCGAGAAGTCCACCGTCTCGCACTCGCATGGGCGACTACGCCTCCCGGCAAAAAGTCCGCTTTCGACGACAACGCGTTCGCGCGTCTGTACGGCGTCGTCGTCGACTTGATTCATCACTTGGGTTTGAAGGCTCCCGCGATCGACCAAGCCAGCGACGCGCCGGCCTGGGGACACGGCGCGCGAGCGCTGGTTGGAAAATTCGCCGGCCGCGACGAACCGGCGCTCTACATTGCGACACTCGAACCCGGCATCGCGCGCGACCTCGGTCTCGACGGTGACCTCACCAGTGACGTTGCGATCGCCGAAGTCTCGATCGACGAACTCCTCGCCGCCGCAGAACGTGGGCCGGACTATCGAGCGATTCCCCGCTTCCCGGGAATCAAGGTTGATGTCGCGGTCGACATGCCCGAACAAACCCAAGCGGCAGAGCTCGTCGCGGTCATTGAGACTGCGGGAAAGAAGCAAGTCACGAGCACCGAACTATTTGACATCTATACAGGCGACAACGTCGGCGCCGGGCGCAAGAGCCTCGCCTACCACGTGGTTCTTCAGTCCGACACGAAGACCCTCACGGACAAAGACCAAGCGAAGTTCTTGAAGCGATTCGAAAAGGGCCTCGATGCGCTCGACGGACGACTGCGCAAGTAGTCGCTCAGCGACCTCTTGCAGCGTCCCGCCGATGGAAATCGTTCTCGTTCATCCAGAAATTCCTCCGAATACGGGGAGTACCGCGCGTCTTGCCGCGGCGATCGGCCTGCGACTCCACCTGGTGGAACCGATCGGCTTCAGTCTCGACAGCAAGCACCTAAAGCGCGCGGGCCTCGACTACTGGCCTGACGTCGACATGACGGTTCATTCCGATTGGCCTGCACTCACGAAGGCGCTCGAGGTGGACTCCGCAACTCCATTCAACGACCGACTGCGACTGTTCACCGCACGGGGAGGCGACTCGCTCTTCGAAGTCGACTTTCAACCCGATGACATCTTGGTCTTTGGTCGAGAATCAACAGGGCTCCCGAAAGAACTGCTCGAAACCCACCCCTCCCAACGAGTGCGCGTCCCAATCCGCGAGAACGTACGCAGCCTCAACCTCGCCAGCATCGTGTGCCTGAGTGCTTACACAGCCCTCAATCATACGGGTGGCCTTACGTCTCTCGAGTAGCGGCTCGCCTGGCCGCGAACCAAGAAAATATAGACACCGGCGATGCCGCGGCGTCCAGGGGTCGCGAAAACCTCGGGTCGGCCTCTTAGTTCGGGCGATACCAGATAGGCGACGTCCAGGCCATTTCCTGGATGGTCGACGGGTACGAGCCATCGCTGCACACCGCGGGGCGATCCGCTTCGGGGATTCGCATGCAGTCGTGCACGCTCCACCTTGCCGTCGGGTTTTCGACGACGCGAAGGTAGTAGTACGCCGCAAGCGCCGGGTCGAACGAGGCATCGCGATAAACCCGGCACAACGTGTCATGACCGTCGCCGCGAGACTCGGCCGAGGTGGAATCGACGTCCGCCCCATTGTTCGGCGTCCCCGCGATCGGCATCACTTCGTTGTACATCTTGCCTTCGGCATCGACCCAACCCTTGATGAGCTGCATCTGTTGCAATGGTCTCGAGCCTTCACCCGGATCGCGGGATGCGAACGCGAGGAACACGGGCGCCGTGTCGATCGGGGCTTGCTCAAAGTCGCCACCCATCGGCACGCCATCGCGATACGCCTGTTCGACGCGGTGTGGGTCATCGCAGAGATCGTCCGGGTAATTCCAACCCCCGAAGAAACGCGGCACGATGCGGGGGCCCGAAGTGCCGAACACTTCTCGGCGCTTCATGGCATCAAAGATCGAGTCACGAGAATTCTCTTCGGCCCAGACCCCAGCGAGACCGCCGGGGTTGCCCTTAATGCCACTGGTGAGCAGGCCGGGCTGCAGTCGTTCAAGCGGCGTCGACTCGCCGCTCACGGCACCACGCCAATCCGATTCCGAAACCGAGCCCGGGGTCGCGGCATGGGTGTCGGTGGCGGCAATGATGCCGAGCTTCATTGGATTGATGCCGATGTCGTTCTCTTCGTTGAGCCCCACAAGCAAGCCTGAACGAACGAAGTCCGTCTCGTCGATGCAGCCCGCACCCAACATTCCGCTGTCGCCTGTACCGTCCCCGCACTCATCGGTGACGCGACTGGTTTCGCCCAAAACAATTTTGTTGCCAACACGTTCGCGGGTCGCAAACGTTTCGTTGCGCCCCATCACCCGCACCGCCTCAACATCACACAGTTCGTCCGGCGGACCCAGGATCATCGACAAGCCATTCACACATTCAGATGCGCCCTTGTGCTGAAAGATTTCGATGATGGGCTCACGCTGCTGTCGCTTTTCCGCGTAAGCGATGCGGTTTGCCTTGGTGGGCTCGAGCTTCATGTAAGGACCCATGCGGCCATTCGCAAGGTTCGAATTGTGCGGGATCGTGATGTAGTCGCATCCCGCTTCGTCGGTGCAGACCTCGTCGAGGCGGGCCCATAGTTTGCTGTCGAGGGGCGCGTCGATGTAGGAGACCGGCAGGTCTGGAACATTGTTGTTGCGGAAGATGACGTTGCGGTGATAGTTCGACGTGCCCGGCGTGCCCGTGTATTCGTAAGCGATAAAGCTCGTAAACTCGCACGTCGAGCTTCGATCATAAGCCTCCTCCGACGCTTCGATGATCTTCTGCCACGGAGCCTTCGCAAAGTCGCGACAGAGCTGACCGTCCTCCCCGCATACCTCCGGCACCCGCGCAGGATCTTCTGTTGTGATCACCGCTGCGAACATCATCATGCTTTGACGTTCGCTCACCCGGGTCCCCTTGCAGAAGTCAGAATCGTAGCGAGGTGAGCTCACCTCGCGGCACAGCGAACGTTCGCCCAAGAATTCGCCGTGGTCCGTTACCGCGAGAAAGTCCAGCGGTCGGTCGATCTTGAACGTGCCGGCGGGTTTGCCGTCTTCGCCCATCGGCCAGAACGCGATCGACTCGCCCCGCGCAAAGCGGTTGGCGTCGACGGGCGTGGACCCGGTTGTGTTCGCAGCAGCATCGAACGAAAAGCTCGTATGCACGTGGGTATCCCCAAAGAGAGGTTGCCGCAGCGGCGTGTAGTCGTCGCAGGCTTCGCGCGTTTCGCTGTACTTCTCGGGGTGCTCGACGACGGCTTTTTCGGGAACGGGTGCTTCCGCTGCTGGCGACGGATCGGCAGGCTTGGCGGCTGGTTCTGAATCTCCGCATGCTCCCATGGTCAAGATCAACGTCATCGACGCGGCCCAAACGACGGCCATGCCAGGATTTGAAAGACGATTCACCAAAAGCCTCCTCACAATTTTTCTCCCCAGACGCCCATTCCTGGTACCGAAACTCGCGCGTAAAAATCACTTCCGACACGTGGCGATGGCCGCAACCTTAGTTCACTCGCCCTGCACTCGCGCGGGTCAAATGGACGTGACGGCTACCCGGCCTTCATGACCATGTAGTCTTCCCGCGGAAAATGCACCATGAGTTCGTCGGCCTGCTCCGATTGACGACGAATCGCGAACTCGTGCAACCCGGACGCGGCTAGCTCACCTGCGACCACGCCAGAGCCGTCGTCTTCGGGAAGTACAACCATCGCATCCCCGACCTTCAAGCCGCCGTCGGGAGGGGTGCATCGTCGATCGCGTCGGCCGGCCTCGCTTCGCGCGCAAACGCGATGGCGCCTTTCGCGTTGCTCTCGGACCTTTCGCCGTGTCCAACCGCCCCGTCGCGATCAAGCCAAGCCTGAAGACGGGTGTACGGCGTTCGCAATGCGACCGTAGCGGGATGCACGTCCAAGAAACAATGTGCGGGGGTAGGGCCACAAGGTCGGCGATGCAGAGCTAGTCGCCCGGCAGATACGCCCGTCCGTCTCGCAATTGTTCTTCAAGGTTTTCAAGATTCGAACGAAGCTGCATCAACTTGGCGGGCCCTGCCCTTCGCGCAGCCCCGACGTCAGTACCCGGCAGCATCTGCTTCCGATCTTCGATGAACTCTTCGTCGAAGATTTCCTCCGCTCCGAAGTAGACCGCGACGGCTTACGGATCCCGGCGAGCTTGCGCACGTACTGAAGGGCTGCGTCCTGAATCTTTTCGTCGCTGGCGCCAGGCTCGCCGTTATCAAGCGTTCGAATGTTTCTGCACATGGCGAAAGTCTACTCTTCCGCCTGTACAGCGTGCGCAGACTCCTAGCGCATGCCGCCTTTGCGCTTTTGACGGAAGCCGGGACGCGGCTGCCCGGGTGCGGTTTGGCGAAGAGACGCCGGCGGTTTTTCCAACTTGAGCGCATACCACCCCATCCCGAAGCGCTTCATGTTCATCTTCTTGCCGTTCTGCAGGCGGTTGAGATTGTCCTTGGTGGCCTCGCTGTCCTTGTCTGCTTTTTCGCAGCGGAGCAGGATTTCGGTCGCCTCTTTGCGATCGCCTTCCTTCAACAAGACCCAAGCCAAGACGTTGTAGAGCAGAACCTGCTTCTTGTTGAACGCAATGGCGTCTTCTAGGACTTTCTTGGTCTTGTCTATAGCCTTGTTCCGATAATGGAGCGCACCGAGAAAGAGCTGTGCCTCGGCACTGCGTCGCGCTGCCTTTTCCAAACTGACGAGCGCGTCCTTGTCGTCGCCAACCGTGTACTGCAAGCAGCCCATCTGCGCATAGATCTGGCCCTTCAACATGATCTGCCAGCGCGCCATCGGAAGCATCGCTTCGAGGGACTTCACTGCCGCGTTCGATGCGCCTGCCTGAATCTGCTTTTGGGCTGCAAGAAACTTCGGTTCCAGGCGACTGGCGAGTATCCGCGAGATGATGAAGAAGGAAAGAAAGAAGACGAGGAACAGGAGCACGATGCCCATCGCCCAACCCTTCCACAGGTCGAGGACAGTCCATGCGCCTCCGGCGGCGGCTCCGATTAACAACGATACCAATGCGGTGTACAAGGGATTTTCTTCTCCGTTCAAGCGGCGGGGCGTTTGCCGCGGCGGGCACTATACCGAAGCTCTGCGGTCGGCGACGGTCGACTTTTAACTCGGGACTCGTTCGCTACGCGGTCACGATGCCCGCCGCTTTGTAGCAGGCGAGCGACGCCGCGACTGCCACATTGAGGGATTCGACCGGCCCTGCGAGTGGAATTTCGAGGGTTTGGTCGAGGAGCCCCATCACATCGTCAGAAAGGCCCAGCGTTTCGCTGCCGACGACGAACACCGCGCGGTGGGGCAGCTCGTATTCGAACAGGTTGCCGTCCGCGGGGTGCGCGAGCCCAACCAGCTCGAATCCTTGGCGCTTTGTCGCGATCAACCCCTCTGACAGCGTGTCGCAGCACAGTACGTTGCAGCGATAGATCGCGGATGCCGACGCTTTGATGACCAGGCCATTGATCCAGGGGGACCCCTGGGCGGGCCAGATCAAGCCGTCGAGTTGGCAGCCCACGAGAGTCCGTACCGCCATGCCGATATTCTGCGAGTTCGTCACGCCGTCCAGGGCGAGCAACCGCATCGGGGCCCGAGCGTGCTTGCCTTTGCGGGCTTCGAGGAATGATTCTACTTCGGCGATCCTGCCGAGACGGATGCGCGCCGCCACGCCCTGGTCGTGCTTCGGTTCTCCCGAAAACGCGTTGACCTGGGCTAGGGACCCCGAGCGAAGCTCGAGCGCGCGCTTTCGACACGCGGCGGCAAGCTCACTTCGAAACGTCCCGGGCGTCGACTTCACGACCCAGACCTCGCAGACTTCAACATCGCTGTCTGGCTGTGCGAGCGCTTCGAGGACGGCGCGTCGTCCGAACACCACGAGTTCGCTGTGGCCCCGTTTTTTCATTCGCGATTCTGCGTTGCCCACTTCACCCCTCTGCTTTTGCGACGGGACCTTAGCCGAACCACCGCATGTGCGGTGAATTGCTACGCTGGCACTTCACCTGTTTTCTATCTGGAACTCTTCACGGAACTCTTTACGGTCCCCCGTCTATGATTCGTGTCTGCTTCGTTTGCCTCGGAAACATTTGCCGTTCCCCTACTGCCGAGGGCGTGATGCGCAGACTCGTCGCCGAGGCGGGCTACGAAGACAAAATTGAGATCGAGAGCGCGGGAACGGCGGCCTATCACGCGGGCGAACTTCCCGACCCGCGCAGCCGAGAAGAGTCATTGCGACGCGGTATCCGACTCGAAAGTCACGCGAGACAATTTCAGGCCGACGACTATGCTCGCTTCGACTATGTGCTCGCCATGGACTCGGAGAACATGGACAACCTTCAGTCGCTCTGCGACGGCACGCAGGATCGCGAACGACTTCACTGGCTCCGAAGCTTCGACCCGGCTAGCAAGCGAACTCTCGACGTTCCCGATCCGTACTACGGGGGGCCGAGTGGCTTCGCGGACGTCTTCGACATTTGCGAAGCGGGTTGCCGTGGTTTGCTCGCGCACATTGTCGATGAACATGACTTGCGCACGCGCAAGGAAAAATGACCTTCGCAAAGGCAGACTACGAAGCGCTGCTTGAACGTCGCATCGCTCGTGTGACGCCAGTCTCGGGCGGCGATATCGGGGAGAGCGTGCGCCTCGAATGCGAAGATGGCCCGTCGTACTTCGCGAAGCGGTATTGCGACGGCAATGCCCAGATGGCCGAAGCCGAGGCGGCGAGCCTTCGCTGGCTCGCCGCTGCGAAATCAGTTCGAGTGCCTCACGTCATTGCAGCGAATGCCGCGCCTTCGCCCGTGTTGGTACTCGAATGGATCGACCAGGGAACGCGCGCTCCTGGCTTCGACGAAGCGCTGGGGCGAGGACTCGCGCGACTTCACGGGGCCGGGGCACCCGGCTTCGGATACGAACGAAACAACTTCATCGGCACGCTTCCTCAGCGCAACACTCCCCAGCCCCGGTGGTCCGACTTCTACGCGCACGAACGCATCGCGCCCCAATTAAAAATGGCGACCCGCGCCGGACACATCGGAAATGAACTCGGCCGAGCCCTCATGCAACTCATCGAAACCATGGACCAACACTGCGGCCCCGAGGTTCGGCCCGCTCGGCTCCACGGCGACCTCTGGTCGGGAAACGTGATCGCGGACGAACGCGGGCAACCTTGCCTCGTCGACCCCGCGGCCTACGCAGGACACCCCGAAGTCGACCTCAGCATGATGCGGCTGTTCGGCGGCTTCGCGGAGCGTGTATTCGACGCATACCGAGAAGCGGCACCCTTGCCCGACGGAACCGAAGAGCGGGTCGGCCTATGGCAGCTCTACCCGCTGCTCGTGCACGTCAACCTGTTCGGCGGCGGGAGCTACGTGCACTCCGTCGCCCAGGTGGTTCGTAGGTTCGTCTAGCGCGGTCGGGGCTGGCTCGCGAACCAATCGGGCGCATACGCAAGAGCCACCAGGAAGACCGCAAAGCCTAGACCTGCTGCGATCGCGGCAACGTCCCGCAGGCGTTTGGGTCTACCCCAACGCAATGCGTCAAAAGGAAAGAATGTCGTCGTCGCTAGGGCTTCGCTCGGTCGTCTCATCACTACCTCGATGTCTGTCGTGAGGTAATGCAAGAAGCGTGCGAGCTGGCATTCAATGCGACGCAATCCTAAAAAGGATGCGTTACGGGCGATCTGCCGACCGAATTGCGCGAAGGCGAATTTTGTCACCCGGGCTGCGAGGGTGGTTTACTTCCTAATGAGCGTCGTATTTTTTGTCGCGACCCGCCCCAGGCGAATCAGACGAAGCGCCGCTCGCCGTCCTCGATCGGAGCAGCCTCATCACCGTACTGATACTGCGGGTCGACAAGTTCGTTGATCCGATCCATCACGACGTCGACGTAGCCCTGAAGCTTGTCTCGGTGTTCGGCTTCGTGCATCGCGTCAAAGGGCGTGAAGTCCGACGGCACATGGAAACGCCCCTTTTCTTTGTACGGGATCGGCTCTCCAACGCGATAAACGATCTTGCCCCGCTGACCGATTGGCGAGCCGCCTGGATAGACGAGATCGGCGCCATTACAGCCGACAGGCACCACGGTGGCTTGAAACTTCATCGCCAATTCCGCAAGACCAATGTGCCCCCGAATCAGGCGAATCGATCGGGTGCCCTGGGGAAAGACTAAAATGTCGAGTCCGAGGTCCCGCGCCTGTTGGTTCAGGGCGACGAACAATTCCATCATGATGCGGAAGATCGAATTGACGTAGACGGGATACGTCTCGCGGCTCGGATCGAACGGATGACCGAACACGTCTCGCGCTTGGCCAAAAAGCTTGTCTACAACTTCGGCGGCGAGTTCGGGCGTGTCCTCCCCCCGCCCTTGGGACGTGGCGTCGACCCAATTGCGCAGCGCCGCGTATTCGTCGTTGTTCGGCGCGCGCTTCATCACCGACAAGAAATCCCGCGTAATCAAATACCCGCGCGACACGGTGGGCAGGTTATTCGTGAGCTGCATGAATTTTCCGATTGCCGGGTTCTCGTAGTACTTGCCCTTCACCCAGGTGGACGTGAAGCGGCCGTACTGTTGCCACATCTGAAATTGAAAGGGCCAGTAGTTGTATCGGTCCGTGTGATTCATCGCGAAGATCACGGGTTCGTTGGGCACGCGGTCGAAGTTTTCGAAGCTGATCTCGACCTTGGGCGGGAAGCGAAAGTTCGGCCACAACGCGAGATAGCCCATGAGCTTCTGGGTAAACGGTGTCGCGCTGAGCGGGATGTTCCTGAGGCGGGGTATGTCGAGCACTCGCCGGATCTCCATGAAGGGACGTCGGTCGCGGAAGCGCGACCCCTCGTCGGCAAATTATTGCCCATGATTTTTGCACAAACCGGTTGCACCGGCATGCCAAGATCACGGAACTTTTTTCAGAAACACGGCGGTTAGTAATAGAGGACGAGGTACGTAAACAACATGATCGCGGCCCACATTGTGGTCACGCCGGTCGGCCACGGTTCACCCAACGTTCCGAAGGGTTGACACACGACGGCGATGCGGTGGAGCACCGCGCCGCGAACGCGCCTAAAACGGGCCACGGCGACATCGACGCTTTGGGTGTAAGCGTGGCCAAGCCCATCTCGCACCCACGGCAGCGCGCGGCGATAGATCCAGTCCGTGTCGAGCACGGTGCTGCGAAGCTCGGGGGGATACAAACCCGTCTTCATCAGGAACGTAAACGCCAAGGCAGAAAACAAGAGCAACTGGAGCATCGTCACAACGTGGGACGTCGTGTACGGCACATAATCAACGCTGTAAGGAAGCAACCCGTACAACACGCTCGGGAATATTCCGATCGCCAGACAAAGCGCCGACGCGAGCCCCATCGCGATAAGCATATTGATCGGCGCTTCTTTTACGCGCAACCCACGGTCGTGCGCGAAAAACGCGAAGAACGGAATCTTGATTCCCGAGTGATGGAAGACGCCTGCCGACGCGAACAGCAGAACCAGAAATGCGATGGTGTATTCGCCGTCCGCAGCTGCGGTCAAAATCATCGACTTCGTCACGAAGCCACTCGTCAGCGGGAACGCAGAAATGGAAGCTGCGCCGATAATGCAGAAGATTGTCGTCAGCGGCATCGACTTGTAGAGCCCGCCCAATTCCGAGCCCTTCATCGTTCCGACCCGGTAAAGCACGGCGCCCATGCTCATGAAGAGCAAGCCCTTGTAGATCACGTGGGCAAACACGTGGGCCACGGTACCGTTAAGCGCGAGTTCGGTTCCGATCCCGATGCCCACCACCATGTAGCCCAACTGGTTGTTCAAGCTGTAGGCGAGGACTTTGCGCAGGTCATTTTCAATGACGGCATAAAAGATTGGGAACGCGGTCATCGTTGCACCGATCGGAATCAAAATCGCCTCGCCCGCAAATCCTCGTGCCAGTGCATAGATCGCAAGCTTGGTGGTAAATGCAGAAAGAAAGACGGTGCCGGTCACAGTCGCGTTCGGGTAGGCGTCCTGTAGCCAGTTGTGCATGAACGGGAACGCGGCTTTGATGCCAAACGCCACGAAGATCAGGCTGGTGCCCACAGTCCCCAGCCCCAAGTGGCCGAATGCCAGGGACCCCGTCTCCGCGTAATGAATGATGGCGCCCGCCAAGAGCAAGACTCCCGAGCCCACCTGAATGATCAGGTACCGCATGCCTGACCGCAGCGCGGCTTCGGTCCCACTCGCCCAAACCAAAAAGACGGACGAAATCGCGGTGAGTTCCCAGCTCACAAAGAGCGTGATGAGATCGCCCGCGAATACCGCGGCAATCGCGCTGCCCGCGTAGACCAACGCCGCTGCAGACTCGAGCGCACTCTTCACCTTCATCGCGTAGATCACGCTGATAAACGTGGCGACGTAGAACACGATGCCGAATGCCCGGGCCAGCGCGTCCACCCGCACGAGTTCCAGGTCATAACCCATGAAGCTGTAAACAAGGCTCGTACCGAGCGGGATCGCGAGCAGTTGCCATAGGCCGAGCCCTGGTAAGACGAGCATGTAGGCCTGGCGCGCGGCGCCGCGAAGCACCGGCACGAGAAGTGCGCCGACGATCAACAGCCAGCCGGGAGGCAAAAGCGATGTGACGTCTGAGCCGCTCATTCCCCGAGCCACCTCATCGTCTTGGTTTGTCGATCAATCATAATAGTCTTCGTCGCGCATCAGAATCTTGCGCAGCTGTTTGGCGACGAGCACGAGGAGTACGCAGGAGACAAAACCGTAAAAGGCGTCGAAGCCTACGTATCCCTGGAAGTCGTAGTGGGTGTGCTTGTGATAGAAAAAGTCGGCGAGCACTGAAGCAGTACACATGGCGACCAACGCCCACACGATTTTGTTGACGTTGCTGGGTTTGTCGAACCAGCCGGGCTTCTCGTCGGCAGGGTTCACGATCACGACCTCGGGTTCTTCACTCATAGACGCCTCACTGACCTCCAACCACAGGGAGAAGGAGTTTTCTGATCGCGGGTGCAAAGAAGAACAGCGCCATACTTCCGATCGCAGTGAGCATCAGGGGTACAAGCATTGCGGGGGCGGCTTCTTTGAGCCCCTCCCCTTCTTCGCCCTCAGGCGGGGCATGAAAGAAGGCACGTACGACGACCGGTATGAGGTAGCCGATTGAAAGCAGGCTACTGAGCATCAAAACCCCAATGAAGAAAAACTGGTGCCCTTCCGCGGCACCAAGCGCGAGATACCACTTGCTCCAGGCGCCGCCCATCGGCGGAAGACCGATGATCGAAAGCGACCCCAAGAAGAAGGCGGCGAAGGTCAGCGGCATCCGGCGACCCAGACCATCGAGTTCTTTGATTTCGGTCTTGTGAGCGGTGACGTAGATCGCGCCCGCACAGAAGAACAGCGTGATCTTGCCGACCGCATGCATCGCGATGTGCATCCCCGCACCCAAGACCGCCGACGACGTCGCGAGGGCGGCCCCCAGGGTGATGTAAGAAAGCTGGCTGATGGTCGAGTATGCGAGCCGAGCCTTCAAATTTTCCATCGTGATCGCGCGCACGGACGCGATCAGGATCGTCGCCGCGGCCGCGTACATGAGCCAAACCGAGGAACCCGACTCACGCAGGTTTTCCATCCCGAAGATGTAAACCAAGATCTTCACCATCGAAAAGACACCGGCCTTCACGACGGCAACCGCGTGGAGCAATGCACTGACGGGGGTTGGCGCGACCATCGCAGCGGGCAGCCAGCGATGGAACGGCATCAGCGCCGCCTTGCCGAGGCCAAATGCGAACAGAGCCAACAGCAGCGCGAGGGGGCCCGGGTCTAGCTTGCCGGCGAGGATCCCCCCCTCGGTGAAATCGAGCGTGTCCGCGATCGCGTAGGTCCAGAGGATGCCGAACAAGAAGAACAACACCGACGTCGAAACCAGAATGCCAAGGTAAATGCGCCCGGCCGACTTTGCCGCTTCTGTCCCGTGGTGGGTGACGAGCGGATAGGTCGAAAACGTCATCAGTTCGTAGAAGAGAAAGAGCGTAAAGAGGTTGGCCGAAAACGCGATTCCAAGTGCCGCCGCAATCGCGACTGCAAAACAGACGAAGAAGCGAGTTTGATTCTCTTCGTGGTGGCCGCGCATGTACCCAAACGCGTAGATCGACGTCACGATCCAAAGCCCCGAAGACACCAGCGCAAACAACATGCCGAGGGGTTCGATGCGAAATGCGAGGTCAACGCCCGGTAGAACCGTAAGTAAGTTCAGTTCGGGACGTCCGCCCGCGAGGACATTCGGCGTAATGCTCGCAACGACTGCAAACGTCAAAATTGTGGTGACGAACGTGATGCCGTCGCGAATGTTCGCAGATCGTCCGGTCAACGAGACGAGCAACGCGCCGCAAAACGGCAGACTGATGGCGGTCGCGAGGGCGATGCTGGCTTCGTTCATCCGCCACCTCCCAACAATTGCCTTGCTGCCGCCGAGGCCACGCCCAGGGTTGAGTCTGTTGAGATCCCGAAGTAGATCGACGCTGCCACCAGAATCCACGCGGGCACCAGAAAAAGAAGCGGGGCTTCGTTTTTCTCCGCACCTTCGGGCGGCTCACTCAGATACATCACTTCGATCAAGCGCCAGACGTAGACCAAGGCAAGGAGCGAACTCAGCAAGATCAAGAGGGTGACATCGAAGTATTCCTGCTCGAGCGCCGCAGAGATCAGTACCCACTTGCTCACAAAGCCCGCAGTTCCAGGCACCCCGATCAAGCCGAGCCCGCCAACCACCAACGCCGCGGCGGTGAGCGGCATTCGCTTGCCAAGCCCCCGCATGTCCGCGATGGCGCTCGAGCCGAGCCGGGCAACGATGCAGCCCGCGACAAGGAAGAGCCCGCCCTTCATGAGCGCGTGGTTGAACAAATGAACAATGCCGGCAGTCACACCGAGTTCGGTGTTCAAGCTCAGCGCAAGGGTCATGTAACCAATTTGCGCGATGCTCGAATACGCGAGGAGTCGTTTGAAGTCTGTCTGATAAATGGCCGCGGTCGAGCCAATGAACATCGCAGCAATCGAAAGCGGAGTCAGGATCAAGTTCAAGTGCAGAGTTTCGAATACGTAGGCCGCCCCTAGGATCGTAAATACGAACCGCAGCATCAGGTAGTAGGCCACCTTGGTCGCGGTGGCGGAGAGAAACGCCGACACCACGGGCGGCGCGTAGGTGTACGAATTGGGCAACCATTGATGGAGCGGCAAGAGTGCGAGCTTGATGCTGATTCCGACCATCACGAAGCTGAACGCAACAACCACCGTGCGGGTTTCTTTGACGGCTTCGAGCCGAACCGCGAGATCGGCCATATTGAGTGTGCCGGTCATCTGGTAAAGCAGGCCGATGCCGATCAGCAAAAACGACGCGCCGATCGTGCCCACGACCAAATACGAGAAAGCGGCCATCAGTGCGCGGCGATCGCGGCCGAGCGCGATCAAGATATAGGTCGAGAGCGATGCGATCTCGAGGAAGACATAGGCGTTGAACACGTCGCCGGTGATCGTAACGCCGAGAAGTCCCGTCAAACACAAAAGGAAGGCGGCGTAGAAGAGGTACTCGCGCCCCTTCTCGACCTGGCTGTGCCCCGGACCGATCGGCAACACCACGGCCGCGATCATCGAAATGATCACCAGTACGAATGCATTGGTGATGTCGACTGCGTACTCGATCCCGAGAGGCCGAATCCAATTGCCAAATTCGTAAACGACGGTGCCGACGTCCTGAACCCGGACAAGTAGAGAAAGTGAAATCCCCAAGCCCACGAATGTCACGGCAATGGACATCGCGCGAACAACGGCGTGGTTTCGGATCAGCAGACACAGGGGCGCCGCCAAAAGCGGGATCACGACCTGCAGCGCGGGTAGATGTTCGCTCACTGCGCGTCCCGCTCAAGGTCCACGATCTCGTCCTCTTCAACGGTGCCGTATGCCTCTTTGATGCGGACAGTCAGCGCGAGCCCTACCGCGGTAGTGGCCACACCAACCACGATCGCAGTCAGCATCAGAACGTGGGGCAGAGGGTTCGAGAAGACGGTGTCGGTTACGCCTTCGATTAAAATGGGCGGCGTGCCCCCTTCGACCTTCCCCATCGAGACGTAAAGCATGATCACGGCCACTTGAAAGATGTTCATGCCCATGACTTTCTTCACGAGGTTGCCGCGAGAAATCATGGTGTAGAGCCCGATCATCATCAAAATAATGACTGCCCAGTAGTTCCACAGACCGGCGAAAGTATCCAAGCTCACTCGCGCCTTTTCCCCCGCCCCGCGAAGGCGTAGAACAAGCCGACCATCACCGATGCCACGGTGATTCCAACCCCCAACTCGACCCAGAAGATGCCGCGGTGTTGGCCGTGGATCGCGCTGTGATGATCGAGCGCGTTGAAGTCGAGGAATGCGCCGTGGTTGAACATCGCGTAGACCCCCACGCCGCCGTAAAGCAAGACGCCCAGGGCGCTACCGACTTCGACCCAGCGCGGAGGCAACGTGCGTTGCATGTCGGCCAAACCGAACACCAACCCGTAAAGGATAAAGCCCGCCGCCACAATCACGCCTGCCTGGAAGCCACCACCGGGACCAAAGTCGCCGTGAAATTGCACGTAAAGACCAAACAACAGGATGAAGGGAAACAGGGCCTTCGCAACAACGCGCAAGATTAGGTTGTCGCGTAACGGGCGCGGCGTCTTGACGGTCTCCATCACGAAGCCTCGGGCTCGTCGGTCATTTCGGGTGTTTCGTCTTCGCCCTTCCTAGAACCGCCGAGCAATAACATCGCGCCGACCAGAGCGGTCAACACGACGGTCGTTTCACCAAAGGTGTCGAAGCCTCTATAACTCGTCAACACAGACGTCACGATGTTGGGGATTTCGATATCCGTGCGCGAGCCTTCGATGTAGTCAGGCGCGACGTGATTATGAATCGGAGCTTCTGGGTCCCCGTAGTACGGCATGTCGAACGTTCCGAAGATCAACAACGCTCCAGTCGCCACAACGACGAGCTTCGCGGACCATTGATGATACGTTGACGTCTTTTCGGAAGAGTCCGTCAAGCTGAGGGCACCCAGAATCAGAACCGTTGAGATCCCTGCGCCGACGGCGGCTTCGGTAAATGAAACGTCAACCGCGTCCATCATCAACATCATGCCTGAGGACAGTAGGCTGAAGATGCCAAACAGCATCGCGGCCGCGAACAGGTCTCGAACAATCAAGACTGCGAGCGCGGTGGCGATCAGAAAGGCGAAGAGCACGAATTCAATTTGAATCATCGCGGTCCCCCTCCTTGCTCGCACGTTCCTCGTGCGCTTCGGCAGATCCATCCCACCGCACCCCTCCAGCGTATGCCGACTTGAAGAGTGCGTGCGTCGCCGTGGGGCTGGTGACGTAGAGAAAGAAGAACACCATCGCGAGTTTGACGACAACCAGGGTCAGCCCGGCTTGAAACATCAGGCCAATGAGAATCAGGCCCGCGCCGAGGGTGTCAGTCAACCCGGCCGCATGACCGCGGGTATAAAAGTCGGGCATGCGAAGGATGCCGATCCCGCCGATCATACAGAAGATCGAACCGCCCAAGATGAACAGCCAACTCAGGGTGTCGAGACCAAGCGCTACGAGTTCACTGTTCACGACTCCTCCTCACCGTCGCCCGCCAAGCTTCCAAACGCACTGAAGCGCAACAGCGCCAACATTCCGATGAAGTTCATCAGTGCGTAAAGGATCGCGAGATCGAGCCACTCGGGACGGCCGGCCGCGAAGCCAGTGACCGCGATCAGCAAGACCGTCTTGGTCCCCATCATGTTCACAGCCTGGACGCGATCGAACACACTTGGCCCACGAAACGCGCGCACCAGCGCCATCAGCATTGTCGCGAGAATTGCGGCGGTTGCAACAACGAACACTAAGCGCCGCCTTCCATGACGGCGACGCGACGGTCCATTTCACCGCTCTGAAGGTCGTCCGCGAAATCATCGGATAGCGTGTGCACGACGATCTCGCCTTGTCGGACCGCTAACGTGATCGTGCCTGGAGTGAGCGTGATCGAGTTCGCGTAGATCACGCGGCCCACATCAGTCTTCTGGGAATAGCCGACACGAATGATGTGCGGACGCATCGGAAGTTTTGGATTAAGGACGATCTTGGCAACGGCGATGTTCGACTTCACGATCTCGAGCAACAGCCAAGGCAAGTACGTCCAGGATCGAAATATCATGTGGAACGGGAGACTTTCTCGGTCGAGGGTGCGAGCCCGAGACGTCGCGAAAACGACGAGCGCGCATGAAATCGCGCCATAAGAGAGGAGAGCAAATTCGAAGTAGCCCGACCAGAGCATCCAAACGACGGCGAGATGTAAAAAGAGAATTAGCGCCTGCAACCCGCAACTCCTGCTGAACTCGCGCAGTGTCGTTCATCGAAAAAATGCAAAACCATTCGCGCCTTTGCCCCGTATCTTCCTCGAATGACTCGCGAAGTACCGGCCCTCGGAGGGCGTTAGTCTAGACAACTATTTCGTATAGGAGCCGAGAATCGGTTCAAGACTTGAAGATACGCTTCTATAATTTTCATGGCCAACACGCGCCACAAGCTGCGCAGCGTGCAACAATCGCGGGGAGAAACCCACTCGGCATGACAAACCACAATGACTGACAATTTTGAGAGCGCAGATGAAGCGCTGCGAATCGCACGCGAACTCGTCGCGGGTTCCGAACACATCATCCTTCTCACGGGTGCTGGAATTTCTACGGATTCGGGAATCCCCGACTTTCGCGGCCCGAAGGGAATCTGGACCCAGAACCCGGGCGCCGAAAAAATGGCGACCCTTCAGAACTATATGGCTGAGTCGGAGGTTCGCGCCGCTTCTTGGCAAATGAAACTCGAAAGTCAATTCGAACGGCGAGAACCGAATGCCGGACACCTCGCGTTGGTCGATCTCGAAAATCAAGAGCGACTCGAAATGCTAATCACGCAAAACGTCGATGGCTTGCACCACAAGGCGGGCAACTCTCCCGAGCGCATCGTCGAAATCCACGGGACGATCCGCGAAGTTGTCTGCATGGCGTGTGACGACCGAGGCCCGATGGAACCGACCCTCGAGCGGGTGCGAGCGGGAGAAGAAGACCCCGAATGCAACAAGTGTGGGGGGATCTTGAAATCGGCCACCATTTCCTTCGGGCAAGGCTTGGTTTCGGAAGATCTCGAACGCAGCGAGCAAGCGGCGCGGCGCTGCGATCTGGCGATTGCGGTCGGCTCAACGCTATCTGTCTATCCGATTGCGAACGTGATTCCCGTCGCGAAGAACGCGGGCGCACGGGTGATCATCATGAATGGCGGACCGACAGAAATGGATTCGCTCGCCGACGTCCTCTTGACCGGTAGCATTAGCGACTTGCTACCCAAATTGGTCTCGCAGCCCTGACCTCAACTTAATTTCACGAACCCCTTTCCCGATCTCTAATCGCTGGCCGGCGACACTCGCCTCGTTTCGATTCTGAGAGCCAACCCCCGGAGCCTCCTCTTGTCCGATCGCGTGTCTATCGATATTCAGAATGGCGTTGCAGATGTTCGGCTCAACCGTCCCGACAAAATGAACGCCCTCGACGGCGCCATGTTCCAAGCCATCTTCGAGGCGGGCCGCGCACTCAATGACGACCCGGATGTGCGCGCCGTGGTGTTGTCCGGAGCGGGCCGCTGCTTCTGCGCCGGGCTCGATGTGGGCAATTTCGCAGCGACCGCGAAGGGGGGCGGCGGTGGGACCGATGCAGGTTCCGCGCGCAATCTTTTCGACAAGCCGGAAGGCTCCATTGCAAATTACGCACAACTCCCCGGCTGGGTATGGCAAACCCTCAACGTCCCGGTGATCGCAGCCGTGCATGGCGTTGCGTACGGCGGCGGTTTGCAAATCGCGCTCGGCGCCGACATCCGCATCATTGCGCCCGACGCGCGCATGAGCGTGATGGAAATCAAGTGGGGCATGGTCCCCGATATGGCGGGCACCCAGCTCCTTCGCAACTTGACTCGTCTCGACGTCGCCAAAGAACTCACCTTTACCGGGCGCGTCGTGTCTGGCGTCGAGGCCGTTGAACTTGGCTTGGCTACCCGAGTGAGTGATCAGCCCCTTGAAGACGCTCGCGCGATTGCTGAGCAAATCGCGAGCAAATCTCCGAGCGCCGTCCAAGCGGGAAAGCGACTCCTCAACGACGCAGTCGTTGGCGAATACGCCGACGGGCTTTCCCTCGAAGCCCAACTGCAAAAGGCTCTGATCGGAAAGCCTGAACAGATCGAAACGGTGAAAGCCCAGGTCGAAGGCCGAGCGCCTTCCTACGCACCGAGCGCTAAGGCTGACAAGTAGGCCCTGCCCTCGCCGTCCCAACGCACACATCCCACTGCATCCAGGAGAAACATTCGTCATGGCACAAGAACTCAAACTCGGTCTTCAACTCGGATACTGGGGCGCGCAGCCCTCTGACAACGTCGTCGAAACGGCGCAGCGCGCGGAACAGCTTGGTTTCGATTCGATTTGGACCGCTGAAGCCTGGGGGTCTGACGCCTTTACGCCGCTTTCCTGGGTCGGCGCGCACACGTCGAAGATTCGTCTTGGCACTTCTGTCGTGCAGCTTTCTGCGCGAACCCCCACGGCGACCGCCATGGCCGCACTCACCCTCGACCACCTTTCCAAAGGGCGCATGATTTTGGGACTCGGTGTTTCCGGCCCCCAGGTCGTCGAAGGTTGGTACGGACAGCCTTTCTCGAAACCTCTTTCACGCACGCGCGAGTACATTGGCATCATTCGTCAGGTCCTCGCGCGCGAAGGACCGGTCACGAGTGACGGCCCCCACTACCCACTCCCGTACAAGGGTGAAGGCGCCTGGCAACTCGGCAAACCGCTTCGCTCGATTACCCATCCCCTACGCGCCGACCTCCCGATTTTCATGGGAGCCGAAGGCCCGAAGAACGTGGCGCTTGCCGCGGAAATTGCGGACGGCTGGCTGCCGCTTTACACGAACCCGTTTCGCCCTGAAATCTACGCAGACTCCCTCAAGGACATGAAGCCGGGTTTCGAGATTTCTCAGCTCGTGATGGTCAACATGGTCGACGACCTCGAGCAAGCGCTGATGCCAGTCAAAGCCATGCTCGGGTTTTACATCGGCGGCATGGGGGCAAAAAGCCGAAACTTCCACATGGAACTCATGGGTCGCATGGGATACGAGCAAGAAGCATTGAAGATTCAGGAGCTTTTTCTCGACGGCAAACGCGCCGAAGCCATCGCCGCCGTTCCGGATGCATTCGCCGACGAGATCTCACTTTGCGGTCCGAAGGAACGCATCAAGGAGCGCCTCGATGCATGGCGGGAAAGCCCGGTAACGAGCTTGCTCCTCGGCAGTACCGATCCGGATGCCATGCAGACCATGGCGGAGTTTGTGCTGTAACACCGAAACACCGAGCAACCCATTCCGCGACGGCGAAGCTTTCCCGTATCGCCCCACCGCCCGCTTCCCTGGGGAATTTCGCGCCGATTCCAAGCTGAAACCGGGGCATTCCTCACTCTCCTTTGAGAAAACGTACTTCTCTACATGACCCGCAATTCTCCGACCTAAAGGATGCAACTTCGACTTCCGATGCGCTTTGCAGAACTTGAATGGGCCCGGGCCTTCCACCCGAGCCAGCGCAGTGTGTCCGGAGGGGCAAATGACAAATCTAAGGCTGAAGCCAAGCTTTTTGATGACGGCGATTTGTTCGCTCTGCGTGCTGAATGGCGGTGTCGTCGCAGCGGAGGAGGACATCGATCTCGCGTCCTTCGACCTCGAAGATCTCATGTCGATGGAGCTGACGTCGGTCTCGAAAAAGGCTGAACGCGCTTTCGAAGCTCCGGCCGCGGCATACGTGATCACCAGCAAAGTCGCGGACGTATTCGGCGACAGCCTGGACGCGTACCCCAAGGTTGATATTCAAACGGCACGGAACGCTGCGGAGAACGTGCCCCTTGCCTTCACCGTCGAGAACCTCCTCGACGCGGAGCACAAGGAATGGAACTCGGAGCAGTTCATTTCCGGCACGAAGATCCCGCGCATGTTTTACGGCAAGGTTACCCGCGACTTCTGAGGAGCGACGCCTAGCTCGGGCACCCCGCTTCCTACGGAGCGGGGTGCCACTCAGTATCGCTGGCGTCTTCCGCTAGCATGAACGGATGCCTGCGATCGACCCCGCCCTCCCAACTGCTACAACTCTCTTCGCCCTCGCCGCACTGCTGATCGCCAAGCGCCGCGGCTCGCACCTAGGCGTTTGGATCTCCAAGCCCATCGCGGCCGCCGGCTTCGTCGTCCTCGCATTGGTCACGGGTGCGCTCAATACCCCCTACGGCGCAGTTATTTTATTGGGCCTCGTGCTCTCCATGGCCGGCGACGTTCTTCTCATCCCAGAAAACAACGACAAGACCTTCAAGGCCGGACTTGTCAGTTTTTTGCTCGGACACGTCGCCTACGCCGCCGCCTTCCTCTCGATTGGCGTGGACTTCCAAGCCGCCGGGATCGCGCTCGTTGCCGTCGTCGTCATCGGCCGAGCGGTTTTGCGCTGGCTCACACCCAACGTAGATACGGACATGCGCGTTCCAGTGCTCGCATACACGATCGTCATCTCGAGCATGCTCGTGGCCGCAACGGGAGCCGCTTCGCTCCACGATCGACCCGACATCTTCGTGGGTGCCCTGCTCTTCTATCTTTCGGACTTTGCCGTCGCGCGCGACAAGTTTGTCGCTCCGGGATTCTGGAACGGCGCCTGGGGCTTGCCGTTCTACTTCGTGGCGCAATTGATCTTAGCCTTCGGGGCCCACATATGAGCGAGTCGGTCAATTCGGAAAGTGCACCGGGGAGCGCGCCAGTGACGTCCGGTCGCGACTCCATACTCGCGGTCCTGCTCGGAGCGGTCTTCGTGGTCAGCCTGTTCTCGATGCCGGCAGTGCGGTACGACGGCGACGTCATCGCATGGGAGATGGAAGCCGAGTCTCTGGTCTATCGAGGCACCCTCGAAGTGCGCGCGAGTGTCGCGGAAAGCTTGCCACCGGGTGCGCCGTACTTCGTATTCAACCCTAACTCGGGGAAATGGTATTCGAAATACGGCATCGCGAACACCTGGATCTACGCAATCCCGATCGCGGCCGAGCGCTTCATCTTCGGCGGCCGCCCTCCCGACTCACCCACTTCGATCTTCGGCAAGCCTACAGGTCCGTTCGAAATCACTCGGCGCGTCGAGCTGTTTAATGGCTTCAATTTGCTGCTGACGCTTCTGCTCGCGACGGTGCTCTATCAGCTCGCCAATCACTTCACACCCCGTCGTGAGACCGCCGCGGTCTTCGTGCTCGCTTGTCTCTACTCGACGTATCTTTGGCACTACTCCAGGGCGCAGTCGTCTCAGATCTATCAGGTGCTGTTGTTTTCGGCGGCCTTCCTGTATCTCGTCCGATGCGTCGAGGAAGCCAAAAAAGACGCGAAGGTGAAACCTCGAACGCTTCTCTGTTGCGTCATTTTCCTCGCCCTGCTCTGCGCCGTAAAAACGGCATTCCTTCCCTTCATCGCAATCTTCGGTGTCGCGATCGCGCTCGCGGATTGGGATGGAGCTGCCAACCCGATCTCCCACTTCACTTCTAACGTGCGCAACAATTTCACCACTTACGTGCGCTGCGGCGTCGTTCCGCTGCTCATCCTTCTGGCAGTGCTTCTTTGGATCAACAACTTGAAGTTCGGCTCTCCCACGAACATGGGCTACGAGCGCGAGACCAATCTCTTCGGCGGAAGTCTCGCCAATTCGCTGCCGGCTTACTTGTTCTCACCCCGGTTCAGCATCTTCATCCACTTCCCCATGCTCGCGATCGCTCTTCTCGGGATGCGCGCGTTCTGGAAGCGTCATCGCTTCGAACTCGTCGTGGCATGGGCCCTCTTTCTGACCATGTTCTTTATCTACGCCAACTACACCTACTGGACCGGCGAAGCGAGTTACGGCGCGCGCTATTTACTTTTTGGCCTTCCCGTGGTGTCGCTTCCAGCGCTGATCGTATTCGATCGACTTCGCACGCTAGAACCGGGTTGGCTTCGCATCATCGTGGCGGCGAGCGTCATCGCGGTGCTGCTCGCGGGCAGCGCAGCCCAAGTCATGGTCAACCGTTTGGAGTTTCACGCCTTCTTCCGGCTACGACATCAGTTTCGTTTGACCGACGACCGCGATCCTGAACTCTGGAACTACCTTCGCTCCACGAACACTGCGACCTTCAATCGCGAGTTCATTGCGTACGGCAATGGCGGCGCCGAGCCGCTCCCCATGCAACGGGTCAAGCGCGTTGCGAGCGCCGAGCGTTACGCGAACCTCGAAGCCGCGGTGCGCGCGCATTTGTCGAGTAATCACTACTTCTGGTAACGCGCGAACTCCGGGGCGGACTACTGCGGCGGATAACAAAGACCCGTCCCGCCAAGGCCGCAGTACCCATTCGGATTCTTCGCCAAGTACTGCTGGTGATAATCTTCGGCGTAGTAGAACGTCGGCGCGTCCAACACTTCGGTCGTAATTTCTGGCCCACCCGCTTCGCTCACGACCTTCTGGAACACGTCGCGGCTGTGCTCGGCTGCAGCGCGGTCCGTCGCACTCAACGCGTAGATCCCCGAGCGGTACTGCGTGCCGGCATCGTTGCCCTGACGCATCCCTTGGGTGGGGTCATGCGACTCCCAAAAGACAGCGAGCATGGCCTCGATATTGGTCAGCTTGGGGTCATAGACCACGAGCACCACTTCGTTGTGCCCGGTGCGTCCGGAACAGACTTCTTCATAGGTCGGGTTCGGCGTGGGGCCCGCCGCGTAACCCACCGCGGTCGAGAAGACACCGGGCGCTTCCCAAAATTTTCGTTCGGCCCCCCAAAAGCAACCCATCCCGACGATCAACTGTTCCATCCCCTCGAAGGGGGGCACGGTCGGGTTGCCGTTTACGGCGTGGACGCCGGCAACGGGCAAGGGTTCACTTCGGCCAGGAAGGGCCTCTTCGGCGGTCGGAATTTCAACGGGCTTTCGGGAAAACAACATGGACGCAATGCTGAACGATCCCGCTCAAACTTTCAAGCGAAGCTGCGGGTCACGAACCAAAACAGCCCGAGCCCGCACACCGCAGCCGAGCCCAGTTCGGTAGTCCAGCCGTGAACCCACGCCGTCGAAGGCCGCGCAAGCAACCGGAGCGCCGGCCAAACCAGAGCCACGACCGCCAACTGTCCTAGCTCGACGCCGACGTTGAAGCCGAACAAAGCGGCGATCAACCGGTCGGTCGGGAGCGACATCTCGACGAGAACGCCCGCAAAACCGAACCCATGAATCAAACCGAAAGCGAAGGCGACAGCCACGCGGAGATTTGCGGGCGATTGCACGGTTGCAAGCAGGCCAAAGTGACAGGCCGTGAAGAGCGCGATCCCGAACAGGATCATCCAGGGAATGAGACCCATGCCGGCGAGCGACAAGCCCATCATCGCGAGCAGTCCAAGAACCGCGACGGAAGGAATTGACCAACCGCGCCCCGCGATGAGCCACGTATTTTCTGCGGCCACGAGCGCGATGGAGAATCCGATCAGCGCTTCGATCGGCGCGGGCTCGGGGTTCAGCACACCCAACACCGCGAGCGCCAAGGTGACGCTATGCGCCAGGGTGAAGCCCGTGACCAAGCGCGCAACCTCACGGGCGCTTCCCGCTAGAAGCAACAGCGCAAAAACGAACGCGAGGTGATCCCAACCGGAACCGATGTGTTCGACACCGATCCGCACGTAGCCGGCGACAGACGTACCCGCCTGCGCTTGCCCCGATGCATCGCCCGATTCGTCCTCAACCGACCAACTCGGTTCGCGCGCGCTGAGCACGCGCTCGCGCATCGGTGCGTCGCTGGCGTGCACCCGCGCAAAGTGAATGTGGCTCGGCGCCGCATCGAGCAGGATCGAGCTTTCGATTACCTGCTCGCCCGACACCGCACAGCTCGATTGCCATTCGAAGATCACCCAACCCTGGGGAGCACCGACCTGCTTTGCCGGGTTCGCCGCAGCGCAGCGCTCACCGCCCGAAAACAAACGCAGCCGATCCTCAAGGTAACCGCCGACTTGCTCGTCGTCGATTTCGCCGTTTATGACGACACCCAGTCGCGAAAGCTCGAGTAGCGAGACGCGCACGCGAACACTCGCGCCGTCTTCACTGAAGACCCAGCTCGAATACGAAATGCTCTTGGTGTGGGCGGCGGCGTGGGTCGCGAAGACGCAACCGGCGGCTGCGATCAGTGCAACGGCAAGGGACACAACGTTTCTTCGAGGGGTCATCTTCACGGCGGCAGAACATAGGACAACCGCAGCGAAGCTTGATGTCCGATTTATTTCGGGTCGCGTCCCTCGCGCGATGCAGGAATCAGGGCTTCGCGTTCGATCCCCGCAGCGTCGGGGCGATCGGCCTTGATCTGGTCGTAACCACGAATGTTGCCCGGCGATCCAGCGATTCACCGCGCCAAGTCGGAGCCGGCTCGGGCCAGGTCGCGGGCCACTGCGACAATCGTCGCTTCGAATTCGTCCTCGTCCTGGTAAGCCATGAGCTTGTAGCCATGCGCGGCCACCGAACGCGAGGTGACGGCCTCACGTCGAAAGCGCCCGGGGCGCGACGCGATAGACTCGCCCGGGAAACCCGCCCACCCGCTTCGAGGTCACCGCTTGGCTCAACAAAGTTACGGGGCTCGATTGGAAGCCCTGGCAATCGCAGCCCCCGATGCGCCCGCGATCATCTGCGATGACGGTGCGCTGACGCGCGGCGACTTCGACAAATCCGCGAACCGGCTGGCGCGTGCGTACGCCGCTCGTGGTCTCGGCTTCGGGGATCGGGCGACGATCACACTCCCGAACTGTGTCGATTTTTTTGTCGCGTGCCTCGCGGTGTGGCGATTGGGCGCGGTTCCGAATCCAGTTTCAAATCGGCTTGCGGCCCCGGAGCGCCGCGCCATCGTCGCACGTGCTCAACCAAAGCTGATCATCGGCGCCGACAGCGACGACAGCGGTGTCTCCTGCATCCCGGTTGGCTTCGAGCCGAGCGACGATCTCTCCGATGCTCCGCTTCCGGATCAGATCCCGCCCAACGAACGTGCGATGGCGTCGGGTGGAAGTACGGGTCTTCCAAAACTGATCGTGGCGTCGAACCCAGCCGTCTATGACGAGAACTTCGCATCGGCCATATTCAAAGCCAAACGTGCAGTGTTGGTGCCCGGTCCCCTTTATCACGCGGCCCCGTGGAGTTCTGCTTGGCAGGCGTTATTCGCCGGCTGCATGGTGGTCAGCATGGAACGGTTCGACGCGCGTCGCACACTCGAACTCGTCGAAAAGCACAGTGTCGACCGCCTCGGTTTGGTGCCGACGATGATGCACCGCATCTGGCGCTTGCCCGCAGAAGAACGCCAAGCCTTCGACGTCTCATCGCTCGAATTCGTGATGACGGGCGGCGCGCCCTGCCCTGCATGGTTGATGCGAAATTGGATCGATTGGTTGGGAGCCGACGTCATGCACGAAGCCTTTGGTCCGAGCGAACGCATCGGCGGCACCTTCATCACCGGCCGTGAATGGCTTGAACATCCTGGCTCCGTCGGCACACCGGTGGGTGGGGCAAAGATCAAGATCTTGGATGACGACGGCCACGAGGCCCCGGCCGGAACCATGGGGGAGATCTACATGATGCCCGCAGGCGGCCCCGGCTCGACATACCAGTACGTCGGCGCACAGGCACAAACGACCGATGACGGATGGGAGTCGGTCGGAGACATGGGCTACCTCGACGCCGACGGTTACCTCTACCTGGGCGACCGTCGCAGCGACATGATCTTGTCCGCTGGACGGAACATCTACCCGGCCGAAATCGAAGCGGTACTCGACGCGTTTGTCGGCGTCGCGAGTAGCGCGATCATCGGCTTACCCGACGACGACCTCGGGCAGGCGATCCACGCGATCATCGAGTGCGCGAACGACTTGGAGCCGGCTGCGCTTCGCGATCACGTGGCTTCAAATCTTGTCCACTACAAGATCCCGAGCACATTCGAGTTCGTACGCGAGCGCCTGCGCGACGACGCCGGGAAGCTGCGGCGCGCGGCCCTTCGTAAGGCGCGGACGGAAACCGACAACCCGTAATAGCGTCGACATAAAAATCAGGCGTGACTCGCGCGCCTCAGACAAAACAATCGCCCACAAGCTCCAGAAGTACGTTTGGGCACCGCGTTGGACTTAAACACCTGGAGCCAGCGGGCGATTCGGATGGATAATAATAATTATCCAATACGAATGCGAGGTTTTCTAAACGCGAGCCGCAATTATTTTGCCGGCAGGCATAATGGCGTCCAGGCCACGGTCGTCCCCTTTTGGCCGCGTCGAAGTGGAGCCCTATGGCAAAGTCAGCGCCCAATAACCGCATTCGCGAAGCGCGCCGCAAGATGTACCGGCAAGTCATCACCCAGGCCGCCGAGGCCGTCTTCGCGAAAAAAGGCTTTGCGGACGCGAGGATGGGCGAGGTCGCCCTCGAAGCGGGGATCTCGCTCAAGACCCTGTACGCAACATTTCCGGGCAAAGTCGAACTCTTTGCGGCGATTCGAAATCAGCGAATTGACGAGGTCATGGCCCTCTCCAGCGCCGTTTCAGAAGGGCCTCCGCTGAAGGTCATGATGAATCGAGTTCGGGTGACCGTCGAATACCTGCTCGCGAACCCAGACTTTCTGCGAATTCACCTGCGCGAAGGCAACGCCTGGGCGGTCGGATCCGGAGACATGCCGCAGCCGACCCCCGACCACTGGCACGCCAACGTGAGCGAGCAAGCCAAGACGATCCAGCGCGGCATCGACGAAGGTGTGTTCGAAGACGGTGATCCGGAACTCCTGGTCAAGATGGTGAGCGCCGTCTACCAGGTTCAGCTCGCGGACTGGCTCCATCGCGAAGTAGACGATTCTTCCGACATCCTCGTCGAACGAATCCAAGCCTTCGTTGCCCGAATGCTGCTCTGCGCGCCAGCACGCTAGCGCCCCAGATTCGCCGGCCCGGTTGCATTCAGTACCGACGATTCCGCGACACGCCCGCGCTCTCAAGTGGTAGGGTTAGGTGACTCTCAAGCCCGCCTGAGCGCGGGAACTACCGAAGGGGATCGGATGCGCGCGCTTCGAAGTCTGCTGCTGGCCACATGGGTTGCCATGCTCACCACGTTCGGGCTCGCCCTGACCGCGGCTGCGGAAGATCCGGACGACGAATCGAATTCCGACTTTTCTCGCACCGGAACCTATGTCTCGGTTTCGGGGGTCTACGTGGCAGAAGCCTGGCCCAGCAGCAATCGCAAGGCGGGCGCCGAGGACACGGCCGGGTTCAACTTCCGCGTCGGCCAACGGGTCAATCAGTGGGTATCCGCTGAGTTGGAGTTCGAATGGATCGACGATTTTTTTCCCGACGAACGACAGGACCTGCAGCTCATCAGCACCGGCGCAAATACCCGCATCTATCCATTGGGCGGGCGGGTTCAGCCCTTTGTGCTCGGGGGCCTCGGAATCGCGGCAACGATCGTGAAGCATCGCGACCGGAGTAGCTCGATCAGTCAGAGCAACGCAGACTGGCAGTTTCGCGGGGGCGGGGGCGTTGACTTCTACTACAACGATCACATTGCTGTGACCGCCGAGGCCACCTACGTGTGGACCGTCGGCGATGTGAAAGACCTTGACCACGTCTCGATTGGGCTCGGTGTGCTGTATCGGTTCTAGTGGCGTGCTGCGCGGGGCTCGTGTGCGAAGGACATCTGTTGTCGGACCGCGCCGACCCCGGGATCTTACTCCTCGCTGAACAACTGGAAGCCGATCTCATCGTGAAGGGGCAGAACCCTCCCCACTGACGCCGTGCGCAATCCCGGTCAAGCGATACACGGCAACAGAAGTGTTCACGAATTCGAGGTCGAGAATCGACGTCGTTCGCGGGCGACACGCCGACGCCCCTTCACTTCGGTCGATCAAGACATAGGGGTCTGCATCCCAAGCGAGCCCAATGTCACGCAAGGGGGCTAGGTCGGCTTCCTCGAGACGACAGCGTGATGTGGCACGCACCACGCGTTGTACCGCGTCGATCAGCGCTGCGTGATGCGTGATCGAGTGCGTGAATGGCGAGGCCAGCTGCGCGACAACGCGACGCTGGGCGACCACCGGAACGCGATCCACGTCTTTGGCGACCGGCTCAACCAACACCGCGGCGCGGGTCGGGGTCGAAGACCGCAACCATGTGTAAGCCGCGTCGAGTTCTTGGCTTCTAGGATCACTTTGATTCCCCAGTGAGGTCACTTCGCCTTCGAATCGAAACGGCTCTTCGCTGGCCCAGGGCGAAGCGACATACAGCAAGGCGATGATTGAAACTGGCAGCAGCGACATCACGACGAGAGCGGCGGTGAACGTGCGCCGCAGCGCGACCGCCCGCGCGCGTCCTTCTCCATAACGAGCCCACAGCAGGCGCCCAACTTCAACTGCAAGCAGCGAAGCTGGAAGCGCGCAGAGCAAGACAATCTTGTACTCATTCGGATCTTCACTCGGGGTCACGAGGCACAGGGCGGCCAACGCGTAAAACAGAACGCTCAGGGCATCGACTTTTGCGTGGGCACTCAACTCGCGGCGCAGCCAGAAGCCAAAGAGCATGACGATGATGCTCGGGACCAGCGCCCAACCGAGGGCGGCGGCATGACGAAAGAGCCCTGTTCCAGGACCGAGCACCACGAAGGAACCTTGATAGGCAGACGCCACGGGCAAAATGAATGGGAGCGCGCACACGACGCCAATCGCACTCCCCGCGGCCGGCCACAACACTGACGATGGAAAGCGGGGCTCCCCACCCGCCGGGCCGGCGAGTTTCGCGCCGGAAACAAGCAACATCGCGAAGACGGTCATTCCGAAGGCCGCGACCGGAAGCGGACTCACCAATGCCATGCACCCGGTCACAAAGCCAAGCGCAACGCCCCGAGCCACCGGGTTGCCGGCTCCGCGAAGCAGCCCATGCGCCGACGCAAACAGCGCGAGCGCAAGTGGAAAGCTGTTGAAGTTCAAAAACTTATTGATCAAGTGCCCCGGGCGATCACTGAGCTGCACAGATTCGAAAAAACCGACGCGCGGAAAAAGCGGCGCCAGGCCGTTGTCGGTCATCTGAAGCGACGAATGATGGCGCGCGATCGCAACCAGATGGTCGAAGAGCCCGGTTTCTACCGCGTTACTTCCGTTCAAAATTTCGGGGATCCAAACACTCGCAAGCCGAAGATCGAACTGGATCAAGCCGAGCGGATTCAAAATAAAGAAGGGCAAACCACAGGCGGCGAGGCGCAACCCCGGCCGCTTGATGACCGCCCCAAGCAACCACCACATGGCGCACAAAAACCCCGAGAGCCCGATGGCATTGCTCACCAAACTCATTTCAAACGGCGTCGCATCGAAGGTCGCCATGCAGGAGGCAAGCGCCGCGTGCCAGAGCCAATAAAAATTCGCCGGCATCTCGAGGCTCGACGGATTGGTGGGTGGCGTCAGCCCGTTCGCAATCTGGTAGACATAGGCGCTGTGATGCAGCCCGTGGTAACTCTGCATGACGCGACTCGACGCGCCGCCAACCGAAAAGACGAATGCCCAAGCAAAGACCACGAGCAGCGTGGGCGCGAGCAATGACATGGGTTTGCGGGCTAGATTGACCATGAACTCCTTGGGCGTCCGCGCAATACACTCGAACGCAATCGAGATGTCCGGATGGAGGCTATGATAAGCGCCCCGCGTATGCAGAACCAATTCACATCGACGACGAGTTTCGCTTTCGCACGCAGCGCACTCGCAATCTTCCTGTTCTTGCTTGCCGCCGCCTGCGACGGCAACACGAATGCGCCTGCGCCCCCGGCCGCAGGCACGTCGGCTACTGCAGCGCACACGGACGCCGAACCATCAGAAACGCCTCCCGCTCCAATCGAAGCTTCTCGCCCCGAGCCACAGCCAAGCGTAGAGCTCGCGAAGACCCCGAATATTTTATTGGTCAGCGTCGATACGCTGCGGGCCGATCACCTTTCGATCTACGGCTACGAACGCCCCACCAGCCCGGCGATCGACGCATACTTCGCGGACGCCACCGTATACAACAACGCCTATTCCGCCGAGGCGAACACCCCACCCAGCGTCATGAGCCTATTGTCGGGTCTGTACCCGAGCCGGCATCGCGTGCGCCAGTTCTACCAACGGATCCCGGCCGCCGTTCCGGTGCTTCCAGACTTCCTGGGTGCGGCGGGTTACGAAACCGCAGCCGTCGTTTCCAACGTTGTCCTTACCAATGAAGCCACGGGGCTAGGCACGCGCTTCGACATGTACGACGACTTTGTCGACGAACGCGAAGAGAATCTCAAAGTCTACGAACGCCGAGCATCGCGCACGACCGATGCGGGCCTCGCCTGGTTAAACGAACGAACTGACAGCGAGCGTCCCCACTTTCTTTGGTTGCACTACATCGACCCCCATGGCCCTTATGAACGACCGATCGACGCCAAGACCGCGACCTTTGACCACGACACGCCGCAACCGATCGACCTCAGACGTGTGATCGCATACCAGCGCAAGCCAGGGGTCACTGACGGCAAGACGTACATCGATCGTTACGACGAAGAAATCGCCTATGCGGACGGAGAAATCGGACGCTTCCTCGCGGCCTATGACGCTCTGGGTTACGGCGCGACCGCGATCGTCGTGCTGACCGCGGACCACGGCGAAACCATGATTGAACACGAGGTGTACTTCAACCATGGGCACCAAGTCTGGAACTCGGTCATGCGGGTACCGCTCTTGGTCCGCGTTCCGGGCGGGAACCGTGCCATCGTCGACCGGCCCGTGTCTCTAGCTGATGTTGCTCCCACGCTACTCGGCATGATCGATTATCCCCTCGCTCCTCGCTCAAAGTCGTTCGACGGAAAGCCCGTAGCATCGCGATCGGATACGGACTCCATTTCTCTCGAAGCGGGCGGGTTTAATCAAGCGGGTGTGGGGAAGTGGGTCTACCGACAGCACCGGGCGCTCGTCAGCGGTCAACACAAATGGTTCACCAGTGTCGACCGGGCAGGTGATGTCGTTGCCAGCGGAAGCTTCGACCTCGTTGCTGACCCAGGCGAAGTCAATCCAATCGAATGGAGACTCGGTGGCAAAGCCAACACGTTGCTCGGTTGGTTTGAAGCCGACCCCGACCCAGTCGGTCTACCGACGAGCGGATTGAAGGGCGAACGCTTCGAGGGTCCCAAAGTCGCACCGGGCCGGACTCCAGATCAGATCGAGGCACTACGCGCTCTAGGCTACGTAGAATAGGTGGCTCGGAACTTGGGCGGCCGTGGCTTTTTTAGAGGCTCGGACGTTGATCGTCGCTCACGAGCAATGCACCCAACTCCGCGAGCAATTGGCTCGGACCGCCGAGCTGTGACTTCAGATACTGCGCCCAGAGAAAGTAGCGATGGATCGGATAGTCAATGTCGGACCCGATCCCCCCGTGCAAGTGCTGTGCGCTGTGTACGACCCGGTCGCCGGCCCGAGAAGCCCACCATTTGGCTGCGCGAACTTCCGCCCCGGAACGAATGCCAGTATCAACACGCCAAACTGCCTGCCACAACGTAGATCGCATGCCCATGAGATCGATGTACGCGTCGGCACAGCGCATCTGTACGGCCTGGAAACTTCCGATCTGTCGACCGAACTGCTTTCGCTCCGACAGGTACATCGCCGTGCGCTTCAATGCTTCTTCGCCAACGCCAAGCAAAAGCGCGGCTTGCCCGAGGCGCGCATGATCGACGATCCAGTTGACGATGTCAGCGCCGGTGTCGGGATCGCCAAGTATGTCAGCGTCGGACACCGTCACGCCGTTGAACTTGACCAGCCCCTGCAACTGCCAATTGATCGAGCGCTGTTCTGCGATTTCAAGTCCGGCTGCATCGCCGGCCACGAGAAACACGCCGACCTTGCCACCTTCTATCGACGCAGGAACCAAGATGCAACTGGCTTTGCCCACGGCAGGTACCGAAAACTTCTCTCCGTCGAGTCGCCAACCATCGCCGTCTCGCGTTGCCTTAAGCTTGGGGCGCGAAGGGTCACTGCTCCCGTGTTCCGACAACGCAGCGGTGAGTACCGCGCCGGAATCGACGACGGGGCCGAGCCAGCGTTTTTGTTGTTCCGGATTGCCAAACTTCGCAATCGGCAAGCCACCCAGGACCAAGGTCTCGAACAGTGGCGCAGGGACACAGTGGCGCCCGGCTTCCACCAGCATGAGCGCGCACTCGGTAAGACCGAGGCCGCTGCCACCGCAACTCTCAGGCACGGTGACCGCTGTCAGGTTTGAGGTGGCGAGTTCGCTCCAAAGCTTGTCGTCCATCCACGCGCCGGCGTCTTCGAGCTCACGCGAACGTTCGTGATTGCAAGCGTCGGTGAAAATCTGACCGGCCAGATCGCGGACCGCCTCCTGGTCTTCGGTGAATGCAAAATCCATTTCAACTCCTGTCGTGTACGCGATAGCGGTAGCTGACGGCGTCACGACATCTAAATTCATTAAGAAGCGGACTTGTGCGCCCGACTCAAAAAACGGCTCGGTTAGCGCGGCGCTCTGGGCATCCGCAGACCAAGCATCGCGACAAGTTCGCGCTGCACTTCGTTGACACCACCGCCAAATGTATTGACGGTCGCAAGGCGCACCTCATGTTCGAGGTGACCGTGAAGTGCCGCTCCGGGGGAGCCCTCTTTCAGAGTGCCCGAACTGCCAAGCACTTCGATTAGCAAACGAAACACGTCGATCACCGATTCGGTGGCCAAGACCTTTGCCGCCGACGCGTGCGCGGGGTCGAGGTCACCCGTTTCCAAGCCAGCCGCAGTATTCCAGTTGGTCACCTTCATGGCTTCGAGCAACGAATACGCTTCGGCAAGGGCCATCTGCACCCAGGGCTTGTCTGCGACGCGTTCTCCGGTTTCGTCTTTGGTGTCCCGAGCCCAGTCGATCGTTTCGTGCAGCAGACGAATGGCGGCATTGGAAAAAGCCGCGAGTCCGACCCGCTCATGGTTCAACTGCAATGTGATGAGCTTCCACCCGAGGTTCACTTCGCCCACGACCATTTCTGCAGGCACGCGAACGTTTTCGTAGTAGGTCATATAGGTATGACCCCCGTTGATGATGTGAATCGGACTCGATGTAAAACCTTCGGCCTTCGTATCGACGATGAGGATCGAAATGCCCTTGTGCTTCGGCACTTCGGAGTCGGTCCGGCAAGCGAGCCAGATGTAGTCCGCATCGTCGGCGCCGCTGGTGAAACTCTTGGTGCCGTTTACGATGAAATCGCTGCCGTCCTGGACCGCCGTCGTGGTCAGGGTCGCAAGATCGGTCCCAGCGTCTGGCTCGGTGTAGCCAATGGCGAAGTGAAGGTCTCCACTCATAATGCCTGGCAAGAAGCGCTTCTTCTGCTCTTCGGTGCCCAGCTCCATTAGTGCCGGGCCCACGGTGTTGATCGTGACGAACGGGATCGGTGCCCCGGCGCGCATGGCTTCGTCGAACCAGATCTGCTGTTCAACCCACGTCTTGCCCAGCCCACCAAACTCTTCGGGCCAACCGACGCCAAGCCAGTTGTCTCCACCCATCTGTTTGATGATGTCGCGGTAGAGTTTGCCGCCTTCCATCGCGCCGAGTTCCGAGCGAACTTCCGGCGTAATCAGTTTGGCGAAATACTCGCGCAGTTCGTCACGAAGTTCGATTTGTTGATCGGTATAGGCGATTCGCATGGGAGCTAAGTCTATCGGAATTCACGACCGATGAAAGCGAACATCAGTCGAGCATGTCCACATTCGACCACTTGTTCGGCTGATTCCAATTTGTGTGGGCTAGTCGACCTTCGCTCTTGGTTTCCGTTCCGGTCGGTACGGAGATGCGGTTACTTCTTCTTTGTCCAGATTCCATTGGCATCGAGCAACATATCGCCCGTCTTCGCCATCGCAGCGAGTTTCTCGCCCGCCATCTCGAGCACGCTTTCAAGAGACGAGCCGCGCCTGAGCGCCACGTCTTCGTAGCGTGCTTTGCGGCGCTCGTTCGTATCGATGACCATTTTCTTGATCATTTCGGACGCCTTCTCATCGATGAGACCGAGGTACCCGTCGGGCTTTTCTCCAACCTGAGAATCCGCCTTCGCCTGTCCGAGCAAGTACACGCCCCGCTTCTTGCCATTGTACTTGCCTTTGGCCGAGGCACTCCCCGCGAAGCCCGCAAGCACTAGGCCCATCATGCAGGTCATTGCGACGGCGGCGCGCAAAAGCCCGCGCCGGGACGTTCTGGTTGCTCGTTGAATCTTGTTCTGAGACTGAATCGTTGCGGACATCAAAAATTTTCCTCTTCTTCTTTTGTTTCTATTGCTTCTTCTACTCGCAATATCAACATTCGTGGCCAAGCGTACATTTCCGGTTCTTGCGCGTCCAGCGCGAACGCCTTCCTCATTGTGACGACGTGCCTCGTCACTTGGTTCATCAACAGTCGCTCCAGCTACTTCGTCATTCTGCGCCCGATTCCTTTGGGGTTCCCAGCTTTCACCTGCGACGTTGCCAGCCGCCGATCCATTCGATACCGGCGCGAATCACCTGCGGCGAGAAGACCCATCGGGACCTCAACTTCAGGGTGCGTCCGAATGGCAAATCACGTGCAGATCATCGTCGCCTCGCGCCCCCTCAGCCGGTGCGCGGCGAGCCGAACATCGAGGTTCCAAGGCCAGGTCTATCTCGTTTGCACCTGCCCCGGCGCCAGCGGAGCGGGACTGATTCGCGGGGCTCAACCCCCCGCTCCGGTCATCTGAATTATGAGTCAGCAGCGCCGGTTCCCAGAGACCCGATGACCCTCATCCACTGCGAAAACCGCGCAAGTCTGTTCGCCCAACTGGAAGCGGAAATTCCCACCCGCCTCTCTTCGCCCACCGCAGATTCCGTGCGCGAGTTCACGCGCATCTTCTTCGCGGCTTTTCGACCGAAGAAATCGAATCGCACAACTTCACGATGTCTATCGGAGCAGGTTCTCAAGTAGGTCCCGACCGTCGTCGGCACTGGCGGGGATGCCGCTCTTCTTCTTTTTCTTTTTCTTTTTCTTCTTCTTAATCTTTTTCACGAACTTGCTCAAGGACCTCTTGACCCTGTCCCTCGTGGCACCACCGCCGAGCTTCTTCGCGATGGCACCCGTGTCGGGTCGGGCGCTGATCTCGGGGAACGCGCCGGTAATGACGATCGGCAACTCGACGAGTCCCGTCTCACCACGCAAGTAACTCAAGAGCTTTGCCTCGTCGATCAAGTCTTCTGAAAGCCGCTCGGCAAACACCAGCCGTGTATTCAAGTCAAACTCACCGTCGAGGGACACGCTCCCCCATCCGTTCATTCCAAAGTCCTTCGCATCGAACTCAACGCCGAGGATTTGAACACGCCCTTCCCGCACTTCGACTTTGCCCTGCATTGATTTGAAGTGCGTGTCTCCAGTGCTGAAGAGCGTCGGATACTTGTCAGCCAATTTCGACGAGAGCTGTCCTGAGAGGCCGGGGATACCCGTCAGTCCGCCAAGTACCTCTTCCACCAGATTGATGTCGTGCAGAACCCCGCCTTCAATTTTGGCGGTCCCGAGCCCTTCGAGGCCGGGCTTGATCTCTTCCCAGGTGGTGCCGTTGCCGGTCACCGTGAGGGCCATGCTGAGTTGACCGTCGAGCACCATCGCGGCTTCTTGCGCAAGCGCGGATGCCATCTCTCCGAGTTCAAGACCGTCGATATTCGCCGTTAGGTCGAGCACACCGTCCTGATTCCAGCCGCCGTCGATTTCGACCTGGCCGCCAAACACTTCGACCAGGAGATCAACGAACGGGTCGTCCACGTTTTGCACCGTGCCGCTTGCGCGAAGCTTCACCCCTTCGAGTCTGAATTCAGCGGAACTGATTTCAATGTCTTGGCCCTTCATCGCAACGTCAAAGTCGAGACCGAGCGGAACCCCACGATCTTTTCGTCCGTCTTCGGCGTAAGTCACGAGTGCGTCGGTTCCGTCGAATGAAAGCGCGACTTGCGGATTCTCGACGCTTCCACTTAGCGTGCCGCTGACTTTCATGGTGCCGTCGAGGGGGAAATTCGGATCGATCGCATCGGCCATTCCGGGCAGACTGCGCAGCTGTTCGACAACGATCGGGTTCAGGGAGAACGTCAGATCTACCGGTGTCTGGTCTCTGGGCGTTGCCGCGAAGGGCCCAACGCTCCCGACGATACGAACGTTGGCATCTTCTTCGCCCAGCCATTCGCCACTGAACTGAAAATCGAGCGGCTTGGTGAGCCCAAAATTTCGGGTCTCGAACTCGAGTTGCTCGACGACGACTTCCGCGGGCGGACTCACGGAACGGTCAATGAACTGCAGCCGACCGGAACGAATCTCTGCAAGCGCAACGTTGAAGCTGTTGACCGGACTCGATTCGGGTTGTTCGTTCAAGCCCGTGTCCGGCTCGCGGGTTGCAACGGGTTCGTCTGTGGGTTCTGAGGTGCCACCGACGCTGTCGGTGCTGAGCCCGCCCTCCGTCTGAATCACGACAAGCGACACATCGCGAAATGAGATCTTGTTGACCACGATGTCGCCGAAAAGCGCGGGCCATAACGCGACGCGAAGCTCGGCGGCCCCAACGTTAAGAAAGTCGCCATCGCCGAAGGCCTCGTCCTCACCGATGCGAAAGCCCCCAACGGTAACTGCGAGCCCACGGCTGAACGAAACACCGACAGAATCAAAATCAACCGGGCGTTCGACCGCGGCTTCGATCTGTTCCACGATCCACGCTTTGTTGTCGTTGAGCCACGAATCGAGATTGCTCATCGCAACCGCGACCACCACAGCCAAAATGACCGCGACGACAGCGATCGCACCGACCCATTTCCGCATTTCGCCCCCCCCCCCTCGCGGCCGCGCGAACCCGAACGAGGGCAGCACCCGCCCGTTCGGGTTTCAAGTTTCAATTCGCGCCTTGGCGCGTTCCCCAATGGCCCCAGGATCAGGATGTGTCAGGGCCCTTTCGATGGTGGATTGTAAGCTTTGGCGATCGTCGATCTCGCACAAGAACCCACTTTCCCTGTCGTCGATTCATTGTTCAAAACTGGCTCCGCGCGTCCCCTCTACAAGCTTGCCCCGCGCCATCGCTTCGAGACAAGCATTCGGAAAGCTGTCGCTGCGCGACGGTAACACGATCACACTCACGTGATCGATGATCGGGTAGAACGATTCGTGCGTTTTCCGATCCAAACACACAACACGATGCTTCTCGTCGCCCAGCTGATCGTGAATCAGTTCGAGCATCGGTCGGCCCATTCGCTCCGAAGCGTGTCCGGCCACCAGGGAGCGTGGACAGATCAGGTCGTCCGCGCGCGCCAAAGAGAATCGCTCACACGCGGGACATCAACGTCGACTTCGCTTCGTTATGAAGCCCCATAGCAAGCCTCCGATCTGCGAGAGTTGGCGACGAAAGACCTCTACTTCGGTGTATTCGCTGTGTGCGCGTTCACAAACCGCCGTCGCGATTCGAATTCGCTCACTTTCATTGACGAGGTAAAAGCGAACGAGGTCCGGGACTTCTTCGATCTCGCTGCAGCCGATGACTTCTTTTCCGAGTTCAAAGATCTGGCCGAGAAAGCATTGGTTGTCACAGATCTGCATCACCCCATTGGCGGGCAACGCGAAGGTTCGGAAGTGAATGGAGCCGGTCGCGTTGTCGAGGTTGATGCCGATCTTCGCGCGCGATACCCGTCCAGAACTTCGGCATCGTCCACGCAGCCGAGTCGCCGCCCGCGACCGGCCCAGCTCCCACCCCCCGCTTGGATTGAGTGCCGCGGACAGACCACGTCTGGACTAAAAAGGGCGGCTGTTTGCACGATCCTCTTGAGGGTTCGGAGTCGCATCGGAACGGAATCGCGACGATTGAGCGACGGCGGCTCGCACACGATCCTGCCGGGTGAGACTGAACGAACCCTACTCAGCCGGCGGCACGCGATAAAGGCCGACCCACGAATCTCGCAAGTGATAGATCGGGCCTCGCAACATCTTCGTGCGATAGAGCTCTTCGATCGCGACACAGACCTCGTAGATCCAGTGATAGCTCCGGACCAGGGGAAAACTGAAGTCGTGCCACATGATCAAACTGCCCGGCTCGGCAATGGACAGTGCCTTGACCGTTTGGTCGTAGACGAATTCTGCGTCGTGACAACCGTCGATGAACGCAGCCCCGATCGGGCCGATGTCGCGCGGCCATTCGGCCGAGTTCGCGTAGATCTGCTCGATATTCTCACAGCCAAGCTCGCGGTAGTAGTCAGCGATTCCATCCTTGCTGAACGCTCCGGTTGTCAGGCTTCCAGCTTCACCACGTTCGAGATCCTCGGGCGGGATGTTCATGGTAAAGATCGTGGACTCCGGGGCGTTCTGCGCCATGAGCACAGCCATATGGCCCTCAGCCGTACTAATTTCGAGCGCGGTGGCCCCGGACAGATTCGCCATCACGCTGGCAACCGCCTCGGCATCATGCAGCCTTCGCAGGTTCAGTCCTTCGGGGTAGTCAAAGTCGTTGCGCTTCGGGTCGTAGGTGAGCGCTTCGTTTTTCCAACCGAAGAGTTTCCTCAATTCGCGGGTGTTCTCGACCTCGATCACCGATCGCTCGAGCATTGAGAACTCGAGCCCTAGAGCCTGTTTGATACGGGATTTCGTTGGATTCAACAAAGCTGCAAGATTCTCACTGGCTTGAACATTGGGCCTCACGCGCGCACCAACTTGGTTGCTGCACTGCGTTTCGGGCATGTTCAGCCAGATCTTTATCTTTAACGTGCAGTTTGGGAAAACAGCGCCCCGGAATCGCGGAGGAAAGCCGGAATCGACTTCCCTGCTACTCGAACCGGATCAGATCGCCTTGCAGAGTCAACGACCACTGCCCAACGCGCTTCGGCCCGCCAAACCGAAGCAGTGGGATCACCGGAGATTGGAATACCGACACTTCGAGCGACTCGCCGCCGTCGCCAGCCACAAGATCCACACGGCCGAAGCCCAGCTCGGGGGCTTCGAATACCCGCTTGGGATGGTCCCCAACGATGTCGCGCAAGCGCGCGCCGCTCCCCACCACGACGTGCAGGTCGGGGCCTAGCTCTCCGCCACCTTCGATAACTTGCAAACTGTGGTGATGCCCAGAGAGATACAGGTGTACGTGGACCCCGGCTTCACGGATGGCCCCCGCGACCCAAGCTTCAAAGTCGAGACTCCCGTCGAACTTCTCCGGCGCGTTCCCCTCTTTCCCGATCGCCATCGGACGGTGCCCCGCGATTATGCGCCAGGGTCCCTCGGAAGCTTCGAGCGCCCGCGCAAGTTCGTGGCGTCCCTTTGCGCGGAGTGGTCGCACTTCGGTGTTGACCATGATCAGGCTCACGCCCTGACCAAGCTCTCGCACAACCGCAACATCACCGCGAAGCGACCAATTCGACACGAACTCCGGCACGACGTCCTGTTGCAGCGCAGCGCTTTCAGGACTTCCAAGGTCATGATTTCCCAGCACCGCATAGATCGGCCGCTTCGGAAGAAACGCCTTGTCGACAGGGCATGCCTCGCTCACTTCAGCAGAGCGCGAACCGTCGAGTTGAACGAAGCGGCAATATGGATAAACCAAGTTCGTCGCCACCCGGTCAACGATCTCTTCGCGCCGCAGACCGTGCATGTAGAAGTTGTCTCCAAGCATCACGAGCGCATCAACCGGATGTGCGTGGTCTTCGGCGGCGAGGTCCCCACTCACGGCAAGCTGCCCCTCGAGGAGCGACGCAAAGACACGATGTTTCTTGCCCGTGTCCCCCACTGCCAAGAACGAAACCAATGAATCATGTGCGGCATGCGAAGCCGTTCGTCCAACGATCACCCCAAGCATGAGGTAGAACGCCAACGCGGCCATCAAGAGGCCGACGATGCGAAGGGCGAGGGTGAGCGCGTTGCGGGGGATCGTCAGAATGTGGCCTTTCGCAAAAACCCGGGGCTCGCCTTGGGATTGAGAACTACGCGAGAGGCACTCATCCAACAACCCGAAACTGCAGCCTTTTCCACTGCTCTACGGGGCTCCCTATGAGTCTCTGTTCGCGCGCCTTGGTTTTCCCTCGCGCACGGATCACGAGACGAAGTATGACGTCACAATGCCAGCTCTCCTGATCATTCGCACACGCCTACGCAAACTCATACTCGAACTCATGAAAGCCACGCGAATCCAACCACGGTTCACCGACAAGAGTATAGCGTTGTACAACGCAGATAAGATGATTACGTTCCGCAAAGTATCGAGCATGGAGAGGGAGCTCTAGCAGATGCAAGACGATGGACCGTCCAGCGCAGGCGCGATTACGACCGCAGCCCACGACGACCGCAACCAATGGACTAGCCGCGTCGGTGTCATCCTCGCGGTAGCGGGTTCGGCCGTAGGACTCGGCAACTTCTTGCGCTTCCCCGGCCAGGCCGCAGAAAACGGCGGCGGCGCCTTCATGATTCCGTACTTCATCGCGTTCCTATTCCTCGGCATTCCGATTTGCTGGGCGGAATGGACGATGGGGCGAATGGGCGGGAAGATGGGGCATCACTCGAGCCCCGCCATTTATGGCGCGGTCGCGGGTTCCCGCGGCTGGCGTTACATGGGATCGCTCGGTGTATTGATTCCGATCGTCATCTACATGTACTACGTCGTCATCGAGGCCTGGTGTCTCGGCTACGCCCTCGCCTACTTAACCGGCTCGATCGACCTCGGAAGCGACCCCGCCCTCTACAGCGAACAGAGCGCCGCGTTCTTCGGAAACTTCGTTGGCATCGAATCCAACGGCTTCACGTCGAACGGTTCGATCGACACCAGCTTCCTTCTGTGGGGCTTCGTCTTCGCGATCAACTTCTTTCTCATCTACCGAGGCGTCAGCAAAGGCATTGAAGCCTTCTGCAAAATCGCCGTTCCGTTGATGGCCGTGTGCGCGGTCATCGTCTTGGTGCGTGTCCTGACCCTGGGTACACCCAATCCCGAACTGCCAGATCAAAATGTGCTCAACGGCCTTGGCTTCATGTGGAACCCCAAGCCGATGAGCGGCAGTGAATCGTGGCTCGCGAGTCTCGCGGACCCAGACATCTGGCTTGCCGCAACGGGGCAGATCTTCTTCAGCATGTCAGTGGGCTTCGGCATCATCATCAACTACGCAAGCTACTTGAAGCGTGACAAAGACGTCGTCCTCACTGGGCTCACAGCGTCGACGACCAACGAATTCTTCGAGGTCTGCCTGGCAGGCCTCATCACGATCCCCGCAGCGTTCATCTTCTTGGGCGCAGCCGGGACCACGGGCGGCACGTTCGGCATTGGGTTCAACGCCTTACCCATCGTCTTCCTCCACATGCCCGGCGGATCGTTCTTTGGCTTCCTGTGGTTCTTCATGCTCTTCCTCGCGGCGATCACGAGTAGCCTCTCCATGTTGCAACCCGGCATCGCGTTTCTCGAAGAAGGACTAGACATCGACCGCAACAAGTCGGTCACCCTGCTCGGCCTACTCACTGCCGCGGGTTCGTTGTTCGTCGTCTACAACAGCAAGGGCCTCGCAGCCCTGGACACGATGGACTTCTGGGTCGGCACAGCCATGATTTTCGTGCTCGCAACCCTACAGGTCATCTTGTACGGCTGGGTCCTCGGGATCGAAAAAGGCGTCGAAGAAACAAAGCGAGGTGCCGAGCTTACGCTTCCTTCGATCTTTGGCTTCGTGATCAAATATGTTTCGCCCGTCTATCTGCTTTCGATCTTCGGCTTGTGGTGCTTCAACGCGATGCCTGGCTACGTAAAGGGGCTAGCCCAGGGCGGCGTCCCGCTTATGACAGTTGGCGTGATCGGCGCCGTCTTGATCCTATTTTTATTTCTCGTCCGCGTGGCGGGCAATCGCTGGGACGCGCAGGAAGCAGGAGGCCAACGATGACCAGTGCAGGTTGGATCTTTATGATCGGGTCCATCGGCGTGGTTCTGGCGCTGGTGATCTTTTGCTATTGGCGCGTGCTGAATTCACCGGACGATTGACCGCGCCCATCGCGAAGAATCGTTCGCGTTAGTCGCTGAGTTCTGCAGTCACGCGTGCAGCAAGGACTTTCGCACAGTGCTTTTCGTAGGGGTCTCGAGCCCGCTCGAGTTCGCGCAGTGCGACATCGCCGTCGCCGTGCAGGTCCAGCAGCCGACCCGCATGATCTTCGTGGGCGATCGGTGCCCTCGGCACGGACGCAGGGCGCTCCACCAGCATGACTCCGCAATGCATGCAAAATCGGACCTGTTCGGGGCTTTCGTCGCGGCATGCCGGACACTGCACCCTACGAACCTCCAGCGTCGACTTCACGCGTCCGGTCGTCGATCGCGGTCCGACCGGGTCCGGCGGGCCAAGACCAGCCGGTTTTCGTTCGCGCTGTTTACCGATTCGAACCGGGTCGAGTCAAGTTATCATCCGCGAACACTTTTTCAGCTCGTTCGCAGCGCTGGTCATTCGAGGAGTTAGGCAAACCCATGTCAAAAGCGTCGGCGACTGCGTCATCTGCGCCCAAGAAGATCCACTTCTGGTTCGAATTCGCGAGCACCTACTCCTATCTGTCGGCCGCACGTGTCGCAAAAGTGGGCAAAGCGGCCAATGTGGAGATCGTGTGGGAACCATTCTTGCTCGGCCCCATCTTCAAGCAGCAAGGTTGGGCGGACTCTCCATTTAATCTCTACGAGCAAAAGGGACGCTACATGTGGCGCGACATGGAGCGACTCTGCGACGGATACGGCCTGCCTTTTCGTCGGCCGGACAAGTTCCCAATGAATAGTCTTCTCGCCACCCGGGTCGCGATGCTCGGACGCGGTGAAGAATGGCTGCCGGATTTCGCCCGTGCCCTTTACCACGCAAACTTTGCCGACGGCCAGGACATCGCCGACTCCGCAACCCTTGAGCGGATCCTTGCCGCACTCGCCCTGCCCTCGGACGACCTCATTGCGCGCGCCGACTCGGACGAAAACAAGCGGCAATTGCGCGAACAGACGGAGCGCGCAGCACAGCTTAAGATCTTTGGTGCGCCGACGTTCAGCATCGAAGAAGAACTCTTCTGGGGCAATGACCGCTTGGGTGACGCAGTGGTCTGGGCACGCAGTGGAGGCTCTCTGTGAATCCGAACGAAGAACAAACCAGCGCGCGGTTCTGGCGGACGGTATTGGCCGCGGTCACGTTGGGTGCGGCGGCTGTGCTCGGCATCATTTTCATCGGTGCCCTCGACCGTTTTTCGGGCGCCGGTGGCATTCCGCGAGACATCGCATTGCAGTCGGTCTCGCTGTACTGGGTGATCGCATGCGCGTTGATCATGCTCGTCGCCCATTGGCCCGCACATCGATTGCAAATCATCCTGTCGATCGTCAGCTTCGCCTTCGCGATCGGATTCTTTGAGGTTGCCGCGCGGGTTCTCGCGGTCCCGGCTGGCTTCCTGCACTGGGATGGCCTCGCGTCCCGAGAACTCCACCACGCCTACGCGCCGAACCGCAAAATGTACGCCGGCATTTATGAAAACGAACCCGTTTTCGTGGTCACAAACGAAGACGGGCTACGAACAGACTATTCGCGCTCCGAATTTCTCGAACACGCGAACCGGGTCGTCGTGCTCGGTGACTCATTCACCTTCGGCTTTGGCGTTCAACAAGAGAACTCCATGCCGACGTTTCTCGAAGCGACCCTGCGCGAGGTCACCGGGGAACAAGATATCGCCGTATTGAATGCGGGGATCGTGAGTTATGCCCCTCTTCTCGAAAAACTCTTATTCGAAAAAGTCGCAAGTCGCTACAAGCCAACATTGGTCGTCCAAGTTCTCGACCCCACCGATATCGGCGACGACTTCAAGTATGGGCAAGAAGCGGTGACCGACAGCGGGCGAACGGTCTTTCCCCGAGCCGGCCCCGAATGTGGTGAAGCGGGAACGGCGAATTACTACGGTGCGGTGGCAGAGATCCTCGCCCCCGTTGTCGCCCCCCTCGAAATCCCGCTGATGTACCCGCTGCAGGTGATCGGGCCCCGGCTTGGCTTCGCCGTCGGCAAGAACTGCGCATACGACTATTACAACTTCGATCTTGAAATCGGCGGCGTCACCGAAACCAATCGCTACTTCCACTACCGGCACCCGTTAGCGCTCACCAAGTCCTACTTCGATGAGAGCCTTGGCCATATCATCGAGACCGCCAAGGCCGTGCGCGAAAGCGGAGCCCAATACCTATTGGTGGTGTCTCCCCGCTTTCATCACTGGAACCCACTCGAGAGTCCAGACAACTGGGAAAAAGACGACTACGCGCTCGACGAGCCGTTCCAGTTCGAATACTTCCGCTATTTCGACGAAGCGCGCGGTCGCGTCGACTTTCCGATTTTCGACCTGTTGCCCGCCTTTCAGACAACCGATAAATCGCCACTGGTGTTTCGGGATGACCCCCACTGGAACCCGCATGGCAATGAATTTGCTGCAAATTCGCTTGCTGCGTACGTGATCAAGCACAGCATGTTGGAAGGGAAGTAGAGTGAGCTCGCTGCAAACAGTCGCCCTGAGAGACGCTGCGAAGGTTGGCGTCGCGGGTTTCGTTTGCACAGCGTTGGTGGCCGCGGGACTCGCCGGCATTCACGAGTTCGTGCCCGGCACGACCGGCAAACTCGCCAGGTATGGAATCCTTGCGTTGCTGTCGGGTCTACCTGCGCTGATCTATGGGATCCGCCAAGGTTCAAAGGCACAGCCCACAGTCGGTTTTATGTGGCTACTCGCGGGGGCGAGCTGTGCCGGGGTCGCGACCTACTTGTTTGGCGTGAGTTTTTACATCGCCTACCCCGCCGACTTTCTGATGTGGTCAGAAACTGACTTTGTGAACGATATTTTGAAGTTTCGCGCTGGCTATCCAATATTCAGCGCCGAAGCGAACAATGAGTCCTACACCTACACCCCGGGCTCCCAACTTGTGACATACCTGTTGGCGTCGCTCACCGGGCAAAGCACTTCGTTGCCCGCCATGCGGACCATCCAGCTTGTTTATACGCTCGCGGCGGTCGTCATCGCGATGCATACCACCAAGCGCTTGATCACCTTGGGCACGGGTCCCAACGACAACACATCGCCGCTGCAATTCAACATCAGCAAAGCCGCCGAAATCACGCTCTTTGGCTTGCTCTTCTTGTTCGCGACAAACAGCCTCACGAACCCATTCATATTCAATCTACACAACGACGCTTTGGCGCAGCTCGTTTCCATCGCCGCGTTCGCATTGCTCGTCGAATATGCCCATAGTCGCGACCGAAAGATTCTGATTGCCATGTTGTTCGTCCCGGCGGTTGGCTTCCTGGTCAAGCAAAACCTCGCGTTGTGGGGTGGGTACTACTGCGTCTACCTGCTGCTTCTTGACCGACCGCGCTCGCTTAAGCGCGTAATCCTATACGGAGGCATCGCCTTCGCGATGCTCTGCGCGGCAATTGGCGTCTGCTATCTCGCTTGGGGAGACGACTTCGCATATTGGACCTTCTATGTGCTGTCGAAGCACAAGTCGGTCCCCGCACGCAGTGTCCAGCACTTGATCGATGTTCGCGCGTATTTGGTTTTGGGTTTTGCGGGCGCGGTCATGCTCATGCGCCCCCGCAACTTCGATCGGATGTTCGGATTGTGGTTTGTGTGGCTCATCATCATGCTCCTCGCAATTTACACCGGTGGCATCAACTTCATGCGGCATCACATGGGCCCGGCGTCCCTCATTGCCGGGATCTGGTTCATGGCGGGGCTGCTGCACGCCTGGCCGGCAAGCGAAGTCGAGAACGCGGAGCGCTTCCAGCTTGAAGCATGGGTTCGTGGAGCGATCGCAGCGTCTGCCGCGCTTTTGTTGGCGGGCAGTGGACTCGGAATCTTGCGCACCCCAAAGCCACCCTTGCACGCGGATGCGTACCGCTACCTCGCCGCCATCGATGCCGAGTTCGCGGGCATGGACCCCGGTGACGTACTCCTCGATTTGGGAAGCTACGTCTACCTCGATTCGAATACGGTCATGAAGGACCGTGCGTCGCCGATCGGTGAACGCGGAAGTACGGACACTGGAGACTTGTCCGGCGTCATCGAACGCTTCGACCGCCAGGCTTATTCGAAGTTGCTGCTTCGCAACTACGGCAGCGACAACTTCTGGTACGACCATCCTAGCTGGCCGAAAGCGAGCGGCATCCAATCACTTCTCGATGCGCGCTACGAAGTCGTCGGCCGAATCCCGGCGGTCGCGGAGCCGCAATCGCTCTGGTCTAGAACTGCGCCATACGGTTTCGGCGAAATCTCAGTCCTCGTCCCGCGCACTGGTTTGGCGCCGACGCCGAGCAAAGAGTCGGCAACCGACTAGGCGTCAGTGACGAACTAAGCGTCAGCGACGAACCAAGAGTGACCAATCGCCCGTCCGAGTCTTTTCTTCGAAGTTCAAGAGCGAGTCGCGCATGTCGGCGGAGAGATCGCCGCGAACAACGAGGTAGTCGATGTCGTCGTATTCGCCGCTGTAGTCAGGGGTCATGTCGAAGCGCATCTTGGCTTCGGGGAGCCTGCCGTCCTCGAATTTCCGGCGAACGGTGCCGAAACGGAAGTCGACCATACGGCTCACGGCGATGCCTTGCTTGCGCACGATGTAGTAGTTCGAAAAGTGAAGGTACGAGAGCGTGCCGCGAAAGTGCGGTTCCAAGATCAAACCTGCGAGCCGGTTCCCCTCGGCTTCCGGGAGAATCTCATCGGTGAAACCGGCGGATTCGATCCCGAAATCACGAAAGTAATCGGCATACAGCACAGCGTGCATCACGCATGCGGCGGCGATGATCCCCACCACCCACTCGCGCGGCATGCGTTTGAGGTCGATCACGCTCGAAAGCACGATTAGCCCCAGAACCGAGTAGACCGAGAAGCGCTGATTGAGCGCCCATTGTCCCGGCAGCCCCTCCGGCAACAGCCAGAAGCAGCCCGCCGCTGCGCCCGCAAATATGAGTGCCGGCTGATGTTCAGGGTTCTTCACGGCCGCAACGATGGCCGCGTTCTCCATGATCAACGCCCAGCCGATGAACAACACGCTCACCAGGGCGATCAGACCACCAAATACCAATCCGGCGTATTGGCCCGCGAGATACGAGTTGTCGAAGATGAAGAAAAACGACCGGACATAAAGCGAGCCAACGTACAGATTGCTGTAGTAGTTCGACAAGAATTCGACCAGGGTCTGCTCACCGCTGTGTTCGGTCCCAAGCCACCACCAGCCGATCAGACTGATCAGCGGAAGCGTCAGCGCGACCGATGCAATGGTCCCGCGCACGGTGAGTCTCTTGTCGAAGAGACAGGTCAGCCAATAGGTCAGCAAGAAAAATACTGCGGCCAGGACATGGATGAAGAACAGCGCGAACGAACCGACCGCAATTGCTGCGCGGGTCTTCCAGCTAGGCGCTCGGAGATGGAGTACCAACGTCGTAAACAGAAAGAACACCGCGGGCATGGCACCGACGAAGCCGACGAACCCCCAGTGCGTATTGAAGTTGTAGATGTACAAAAACGACAGTACGGAAAACCAGGTGTTGCCACCCAAGGTCCGGATCAGTGCGAAGACCGAAAATGGCAGCATGAAGGTATAGAGTGCGAAGTACACTTTGTTGGCGAACTCGACACTCGGAAAGATCGGCGCGCTACAGAACCAGATGTAAAGAACGTTGGGTTGCCCCGCCATCTGGAGGCTGAAGTAGTCGCTGAATTGATTGCTCGATTCGCCGTAACCCCGAACCACCGTGGCCACGCTCAGGTGAAACGGCAAATCGACGAAGGGGAGCAGTTCGCTCAGCAGCAGCAGTGAGCAATACACCCCACCCAGAATAAGCAGCACGATGGGGACGAACTTTTCGTTCGTCCAGCTTGAATTGGCTCTGATTAACTCGGGCCCGCTGCTTGGGTCCATGTCCAAGGGGGACACACTCATGGATGAGTCTCTCCAGCTCCGCATTATCGCCAACTTCAGATTAGAAAGCACCGAGTCGGTCACGATCGACGGAGAGTCCGCTTTCGGGGTGACTTCAACATACCACCAATTCGCGCGGGATAGTGAAAACAAATCACGCTCGAGTTCACTTCTAAAGGGGCACTCATCTCGGATGTGCAGACAGGGTGATGAGCCGCGCACCGAGTCTTCACGCGTGTGCAGCATTCACCCCGCGGGATGATGTCCTATTCTCGGCGCCAACGTCGGCGCGACCGACATCATCAAATCGATGCTTCCGCCGAAGCCACCCGATCGAGTGGTACGTTGGCGTGTATCCAGACCATCGCCAAAGCTGAGCAATTCATGTCGAGCGACTCCACCTTCAAAACTTCAGCACGAACCACACGCGTCGTCGCGTTCGGCGCGCTGATGCTCTTGTCCAGTCTCAGCATCCAGTGGTACAGCCCCTACATCCGCCCCTACTCCCATGCAGGGGTCGGTCTGGTTCTGGCCCTCGGCGTGGCGTGGCTCATGAGTCGGTCGACCGGTTGGAGCACCCGCTTAGATCACCTATCCAAACGCGTTGCGAATCTCACAACGACGGAACGATACGCGCTCTATGGATGGGCGTTCGTGGCCCCCGTACTCCTTTCACAATTCGTCCTCGATCCGATTCCTCATATCCCCGACGGCTTCGCGTATTTGTATCAGGCCAAGCTTTTCGCAGCGGGACAGCTCTTTGCAGAAAGCCCCGCGGTCCCCGAAGCCTTTCCCGCACCATGGAGCGTCGACTTGGACGGTCGTGTCTTCACGGTGTTTCCGCCCGGTTGGTCAGGACTCCTCGCGATTGGCGTCGTCACGGGGTTGACCGCTTTCGCAAACCCCGCGATCGGTGCTCTATCCGTCGTGGTGATGTGGCACTTGTGGAGCGAGCTGTTCGATTCCAAGCGCGCGAATTTTGCCCTGGTTCTTTGCGTGTTGTCCCCGTTCTACCTCTTCATGTCCGCCGGCTTCATGTCCCACAACGCATCGCTGCTCGCATCCAGTGCATTCGCCCTCGCGTTCGTCAGAGGCTCGCGCAGCGGTTCTCTTATTTGGGGGGCCGTCGCGGCTCTTTCGATCGCGTTTCAGATCCTCGTGCGTCCGGTTTCCGCTTTATTCGTCTTCGCTGCGGTCGTCGGCTTCTTCGCGATCGCGCGCCGCTCGGCTGCTTCGTGGAAGCTGACGTTTTGCGCGGCAGTGGGCGGCGGCATCGGCACCGCGATCTACGGGATCTACAATCGAGCGTTGGTCGGAGAATGGGGAGTGCCGCCCCTCTATTTTCTGACCCCAGCAAACCGCTTCGGCTTCGGGGACGACATCGGCTTGCCGTGGGCGACGTCGTTTCCGACACCCGGACATGACGTCATTCGGGCCGCGCTCAATTTAAACTTCAATATGGCCGTGATGAATCATGACCTGTTCGGCTGGCCCCTCGTGTCACTCTTGTTCGTGTTCGTTGCGCTCTTGTTTACGCGTCTTTCATGGCAGCATTGGTTGTGTGCCGCGACGATCGCTGGGGCGGTGGTGATCTATGCCGGTTACTGGTACAACGGCGTCGCCTTTGGCGCGCGCTTCTACTACTGCCTGCTCCCCTACCTCGTGATGCTTACCGTGGAGGGGATTCGAGCGACTCCCGACGTTCTGCGATCCTTCTCGTCGGGACTCGACGTCGACAGAACGCGGGCGTTCACCGCGACCGCAGTCATCGCCTTCATGACTTACGGCATGTTCTTGTACATCCCCCGCACTGCATTGACGGCGCCGTACTGGAATCAACGCAAAATCAGTTTCGAACTCTACGAAGAACTCGACTCTGTTGTGCAGCCCGGCGATCTCGTTTTGGTCGATGCGGACTCAGACGAGCGCTACAACCCGGTATTTGTCAAAAACGCAATCAGGATCGACCAAAGCCCCGTGATTTACGCGTGGGATCGTAGTGACGCAGTGCGCGCTCAACTGTTGGCGCAGTTTCCCGACCGGCGCGTTGTTCGCTGGCGTTACCCAATCGAACGGCTTGCGGAACAAACCGCGAGTGCGCAGCTTCGCCGATGCCTCGGCGCAAGCGAGAGCCCCTCGCGCTAGCAGTCCCCTCGGCGCGCCGGTATATTGGCCTCGCCATGGACCCCACACATGTCTAGTCGCGAAGTCGACTCGCAACCGCTGCAAGGCGAAGCGCCAAACCCATCGACATCCGATGGCAAATGGTTTTCACGACTGTTGTTCGGGCTGGTACTTGGCGTTGCGGTGTGGGCCGGCCTGCTCTTTTATGGCGACGTTTCCGCGACCTTGGACGCAACGAAGCAGCTGTCACTGGGCGCGCTGTTCGCGGCCTTGTTTCTATCGACACTAAACTACTTCATTCGCGCGTACCGATGGCAGCGCTTGCTTCATACGGTCGACGTCCGGATCCCGATGGGCGAAAGCACCGTTGTCTTTCTTGCGGGCTTGTCGATGACGCTCACGCCGATGAAGGTTGGTGAAATTCTCAAGTCCGCGCTGCTCAAGCAGAGTCGCCAGATCCCCATCGCGACCACAGCGCCGGTGGTCATGGCGGAAAGAATCACGGATCTCGCGTCGATGGTATTGCTCGCATCGATCGGGAGCCTGAGCCTTGATCGCGGTTATTACGTCGCCGTCGCGGGTACCCTATTGGTCGGCGCCATCGTCGCAGTCTGCACGATCCGTCCGCTCGGCGAAGCGCTGCTTCGACTTTGTACGCAGCTGCCCGTTGTAAAACACAAAGCGTCGTCGTTGCGTGACGCTTATGACAACCTGGGCGTACTCGTTGCACCCACACCGCTTTTCCAGGCCACGGTGCTCGGCTTGCTGGCCTGGGGAACCCATTGTGTCGCGCTCCTCGTGCTGGTTCGCAGCTTCCCCGACGTCACGTTCAGTCTTGCGGAAAGCCTGTTCGCCTACTCGACGCCGCTCCTCGCCGGAACACTTTCGATGCTGCCGGGTGGCCTCGGCTTGACCGAAGCGTCCATGGCAGGTCTGCTGCAAGGCATGGGCGGTCCTGGGCTCACCGCAGCCATCGCTGCAGCGTCAACCATTCTGATTCGACTCGTGACGTTCTGGTGGGCCATCTTAGTGGGTGTCGCGTCCCTCGTCCTATGGCGCCGACGCTACTAACGTGCGCAGCCACGGCCGACCCCAGGAATGCACACCGACGTCGCGAGCCATAGCGACATGATCGCATTGGTCGCCGCAACCCTTGGGATGTGGGTGCTGTTGTCGCTGTGTTTCATCGGATTTGGCAGCGGAATCATCCGACTCGCGCTTGGACAAACGCCACAGTCACTCATGCGCGCATTTTGGCTCGGCTGGGCGGCATGGTTGGGCGTGCTTCAAGTCGTGCATTTCTTCGTCGGTCTTTCGGCCGCGTGGGTCACCGGCTTGCTTTGCGTCGTCGGGGGCATCGGTCTCTTCACCGCACGCCCAAGAGCCCTGGCTCTGATCTCCCAATTGCGCGGCGCGGCACCGCGAACTTGGCTCTGGCTCGCTTTCGCGTTTGTCTTTGCAACATGGCTCGCGAACCGCGCACACGGGCCGTTGTTGTCAGTGGATTCTGGGCTTTACCACTTGACCTCCATTAAGTGGGCCGCAGACTCGCCGTTGTTCGTCGGCCTTGGGAATCTGCACGGGCGACTCGCGTTCAACAACGCCACGTTTCTCTGGCTCGCGAGTCTCGACGCTTGGCCCACATGGTTCCGCGGTTTCAACGTCGGCCCTGCACTCTTGATGTTCACCGCGGTCGCGCAATTCACCCATCGCATTCGAGCGTCGGATTCGATGAGCACCCCCGAATCGATGTTTCGCGCGATCCTGATCCTTCCGCTCGTGTACGCGGCGATGGTCATGCACGTTTCGAGCACCGGACCCGACTGGGTCGTCCTGGTTCTAGGTGCCGTCTTGGCGACGGAGCTCTGGGACCTCCTCGCACAGCCAAACGACGACCAGGCGTCCGAACGCCTTGTCGCAATCGCCGCGATTTCGGCGGCCGGTATCGCGACCAAACTGAGCTTTGCAGCCTATGCCTTCGCGGCGATTGCCCTCGCAACAGCTTGGGTTTGGCGGGAGCGAAATTCCCCTCGCACCCTGCGTCCGTTTTGGGCCGCACTGAGTCTGACGCTGTTTTTACTCGTTCCGTGGTCGGCCCGAAGCATCGCGCTGAGCGGTTATCCCGCTTATCCCAGCACCTTTGCGGCCCAAGACGTTTCGTGGCGTGTCCCGACCGAGCGCGCGGTAGCCGAGATGCAGTGGATTCAAAGCTGGGCGCGCGCTCCGGGCAAAGATCCAGAAGATGTCCTCGGCAATCGCGACTGGGTCCGTCCGTGGATCCGTGCACGCTTGCGCAACGCGGATTCAGTCACGCTGTTCGTCATTCCCGGAGCCCTGTTCGTACTTGCATTGGCCATGGGCGCGGTGCGCCGACACGCCCCCGCGCGGTCGGGGCTGATCGCGGCACTGCCCGCTGCTCTTTCGATCGCCACCTGGTTTGCCACAGCACCGGACCCTCGTTTTCTCGGGGCTGCGGTCTGGACTTGTGCAGCGGCCGCCATCGCCGCGGGTGCAAGCACGATGAAAAGTGACTCGCGTCGCCATCGCTTTACCGCAGCGGCCGGGGTCTGTGCGATTGCATCTTTGGCATTTACCGTTTACATGGGTTCCATCGTTGGAGGTCTCTTCGTCAAGCCAGGCCGCGACGCGGGGCGCTATCCAGTACGACCGGTGGCGACTACGCCGTTCACGACGGACAGTGGCCTCGTGCTCAACGTTCCGAAGGTCGGGCAGCAGTGTTGGGATGCTCCACTTCCGTGCACCCCCTACCCTGCGCCGCGTCTCGGGCTTCGTGATCCAAACACCCCCTCGAGCGGTTTCGAACTCAAGTAGCCTCGACGACGCGTGCCAGGGTGACGCTTCTCCGTAAGCTGAAAACCGTTCGAGAGCCACCCGACGACGAAGTTCCATCCCTTCCATACTTGGACTTTCTGCTCCGTCACGCGACTTCGCTCCGGTTCAAGACCCTTCCTCGAAGTCGTGTCAGCCCCGTCGAACTGCGGCGTGCCTGGTTCTAGCGACCTTGCGTTCGGCGATCTTGCTCTGCGTCGATGAGTTGCTTGCGCGTCGCTTCGTCGACCAACACACCGCGCCTCTCGGTCGCCTTCAAGAGCTCCGCGCTAAATGGAAGTTCGTTTTTCCAGTTGGGCTGCAGTTTGGCATTCGGGACCACCGCGTCCGCCCAATCATGTGGAGCAACCCAGCCGGGGTGCGCAACCAAGGTCCCTCGGGTGCCGGCCATCGGGTGCTGACTGCGCCACTCGCGAATGCGCGTTGCGAGCCGAGCCGCTTCTTCGGGGCGCGACTTGGCCAGATCTGTTTGTTCGTATGGGTCCGCGTCAAGATCAAACAAGTACGTTTGAACGCGGGTTTCGGTTTGGCCCTCGAAGATCCTCTGCACGAGTTTCATCTCGACATCGATCACGCCAACTTGGATGTAACCCGGCAGTGGAATCTCCGAAACGAAGTAGAGGGGCTTGGCGCGAGGAACCACCTCCCCGTCTCGCAGTGCCGACCACATATCCTGACCGTCGAGCGCACGTGTCGTTTTTACCGAAATCTGAGCCGCGGCTGCGAGCGTCGGCAGTAGGTCCATGCCGCTGGTGACTTGTTCGAACTTGTCCCCCGCTTTGAGCACCCCCGGCCAGCGCATAACCGCCGGAACGCGAATTCCACCCTCAAAGACCTCGCCCTTGTTGCCGCGCAACGGCTGATTTTGACCACCGAACGGGGTAGAGCCTCCGTTGTCGCTCAAGAAGATCACGATCGTGTCGTCCGACAACCCAGCCCGCTCAATTTCGGCGAGGATCTCACCGACGGCGACATCAACTTGATCGACCATCGCTGCATATTCGCGTCGGTACTTCCCGGCTGGAAGCGACGCGTACTTTTCGATCACTTCTGGCGGGGCCTGCATCGGACTATGGGGCGCGGTAAACGGCACATAGAGAAAGAACGGCTTGTCTTGGTCGCGCTCCCGAATAAACCGGACGGCTTCACGGGCTTCAATATGAGTTAGGTACTTGCCGGGCTCGAACACCGAGTTGCCGTTGTGCTGAAGATCGTGTGCACCCTCGCGCTTGTGGGTGAAAAAATCGGTGTTGGTATGCAGGTGACCGTAGAAGTGTTCGAAACCGTGCGCGTTGGGGAGCTGATGTTCTTGGGTATGACCGAGATGCCACTTGCCGACCATGCCCGTTTGATATCCACCTGCACGAAAAGTTTCGGCAATTGTGGTTTCGTCCGGTGCGAGCCCGGCGTTGTACCAGGGGTGGATCTGGTCGTAGCCGATGCCCAATTTGAGAGGGTCTCGCCCTGTCATGATTGCGGCTCGGGTGGGACTACATATCGGCGCGACGTAAAAGCGATCGAGTTGGACGCCGTCTCGCGCAAGGCTATCCACCGACGGAGTTTCGATTTGTCCGCCATGAAAACCGACGTCCGCCCAGCCGAGGTCGTCGGCAAGCATGATCACGACGTTGGGTTGCGTACGCGGTGTTGTTGGTGTTCTTGGTGTTGTTGGTGTTGGCGGTGTTGTTGGTGTAGAAGACGCCGATGCGACACTGCACCACATCGTGAACAACGCGCTGAAGAGGACGCCCCACGCAGCGATTGATGAACTCGCCCGCTCGTGATGTCTCGTCATACAATCCTCGAAGTGACAATCAAAACTACGGTGCCTTACGAGCGCTCGTCGATCGTCACGTAGTCGGTTTTGATGGGTCCGGTGTAAATCTGCCTCGGTCGGGCGATCTTGAACGCCGGATCGTCGTGTAGCTCTGACCAATGCGCGATCCAACCCGGGAGCCGCCCCATCGCGGAAAGCACGGTAAACGTGTCGGAAGGAAAACCGACGGCGTTGAAAATGACGGCTGAATAGAACTCGATGTTTGGAAACAGGCCGTGTTCTTCGAAATACGGATCGCTCGCCACCTGCGCTTCGAGCTCCATCGCGATTTCAAGAAGCGGGCTTTGGACACCCGCGCGTTCCAACAAGGCGAGGCACGTCGGGCGAATGACGCGGGCGCGAGGATCGAACTTCTCGTAGATCCGGTGCCCAAAGCCCATCAACGCATCGTGATCGCCCTTTGCCTTTACTTGTTCGGCAAAATCTCGACCGCTGAGCCCCTGCTCGCGAATCCCTTCTAGCATCTGGAGCACGGCTCGGTTGTCTCCGCTGTGCTGCGGACCGGCAAGCGCGTTGATGCCCGCTGAGACCGCACCAAACAAGTTGACCATCGACGAACCCACGAGACGCACGCAACTCGTCGAACAGTTCTGGCCGTGGTCCGACTGCAAGATCAGCAGCAACTCGATGGCTTTCTCGACAATCGGGTCGGGCTCAAATTCTTCACACGGGTTCGCAAACATCATCTGCAGAAAATTGCCGACGTAGCCGAGTTCGTCGCGCGGGTACATGAAGGGCTGCCCGACCGAATGTTTGTACGCGTAGGACGCGATGGTCGGCATTTTGGCGATCAAACGATGGACCGAGACTTCGACGTGGGCGGGATCGCGCGGGTCGAGGGAATCCGTATAGAAAGTCGACAAGGCACCCGCCGCAGCGGAGCACGCCGCCATCGGGTGCGCGTCCTTGGGAAGCGCTCCGAAAAACTCTTTCATGTTTTCATGAAGCAGCGTGTGGTTCCGAATGGAACTGTCAAAGTGGGCAAGCTCGTCCCGCGTGGGCAGTTCACCGTGGATCAGCAGGTAGGCGACTTCAAGGAAGCTGCTGTGCTCCGCAAGCGCTTCGATGGGAATGCCTCGAAAGCGCAGTTCGCCTTTCCTTTCATCAATGAAGCTAATCGCACTTTTACAAGAGCCCGTGTTCGAATAACCGGGGTCGAGGGTGATGGCGCCAGTGGCTCCGCGAAGCTTGCTGATATCGATGCCGACCTCGCCGTGGGCGCCCATCACGACGGGCAGCTCAATCTCTTGGTCGCCGATTCGAAGGGTGGCCTTGTCGGTCATGTCGGTCATGTTCAGGAACTCCTCGGGAGGCCGTTGTTCGGCATGAACGTTGCGCCGCATGCCTGTGCCCTACGAGCACATTGCGACGGTGCTCTGGGTCAAGGGGTATACCAGATGGGTGACGTGTAGGCGCGATCCTGGGTCACCATCTTGACCTCGTCACCCATTTTGGTTTCGAAGTACTTCGCGTCGTACGCGGTCCATCGCGGCTTCGGGATCTCGATCACGCGTACGTAGTAGAACGCATGTTCTTTGCGGTCGAAGTCGGGGTCCTGCCACACCACGCTCAACGAAGTGGCACCGATCGAATTCACATAGCTTGCGTCGGCGATGTCTACGGTAGACCCAACGACCTCTCTCACGCGTCCATCGGCCCCGATTTTGCGACCGCCTGACACGGCCACGTCGTAGACCTGCTCCGTCAGATCGCCCTTCGCGTCCCGCACGCCTTTGATGACCTGCACCCGGTCGAGATTCGCGCCTTCTGGATCTTTCAACGCGGCGATCAACAATCTCGGACTCTGCCCTTTCGCAGCCCCGGTCAGATCGCCGCCCATCGGCACGCCGTCGGCATAGCCCTTGATCGCAAGGTCAGGGGTGTGTTCGTCCCCCGGCTCAAAGTCCCAGCCGGCGAAAACCCGGACCACGATGCGCGGCCCCGTTGTCGCGTACGTCTCCTTGCGAGACATCGCTTCAAAGATCGACGTACGCGTATTTTCGTGGGCCCAAACTGCGGCGTAGCCGCTTGCGGCCATTTGCCATTCGTAAACTTGGATGGGGAGCGGGGGACGATCTGGCCCAAGGCTTGGGAAGAAGGGTTTCTTCCAGCGATCTGCGCTGGCTTCGCTCGACGAGAACTTTCCCCAAAAGTTGTCTTCGGCCCCAGCCGCGAAACCCGTGTGCGAGTCGGTGCTGCCGATCATTCCGAATTTGAAGGGGTTGATGCCAATAGACGCTTCGAAGTCGATGCCCAGGCCGAGCGCGGAGCGCGCGTACGAATGGGCGAGCATCGAAGGTTTATTGGGTTGCCCGCCGAGGTTCGTATCGACCCATGTTTCGTAGTCCGCAAATTCATCGTCGGGTGAGAGAAACGGATGTGTTTCGCTGTCGCCTTTGTACTGGGTGACTTCGAGGAGTCGTTCGAAACGCATGCGCCGTTCCGCATAGTCCCGGTCGATTGGTTCTCCCGAGACTGTTTCCACGGCGAACATCTGCCCCCCGCTCGAGTTAGAATTGTGCGGGATCGCCATCACGCGCCCGCCGGTCTTCTCTTCGTAGTCGGAGAGGTACTGCCACAAGTCTTCCGGATCGAGGCTGTCGAACGAGCTGTACGGAACAACTTGCGCGGTACGCTCCGCACCGTCGGCAAAGATGACGTTTCGGTGACGATTGTTTCCGTTTGGAATCGCGGTCCACTCGAAACCGATGAACGCAGTAAACACGCCCGGGTCGTTGTAGCGCTCCGCGTTCGCGATCACGTCTTGCCAGACCGAAGCCTGAAGCGGCTTGTTGTCGATGACATCTTTGTTGTCGAGCATCGAAAACACAAACTCTTTGAAAATCTCGCGGTACTGCTTGTTCTTGCGAAACTCGTACCAGCGCTCGCCCGCCTCGGTCGACCGCGCGAGTTTGTCACCTTGATCGAGCCGGGGCATCACGCCCATGTATTCCGCATGATCGCTCAGCAAAAAGAAATCGAGCGGGCGTCGCAGCCGCACCTTCATTCCGTTGTGTGCCTCAACCTCTTCACCGCGCGCGAAACGAAATGCGTCGTCGGGTGTCACCTGGGTATTGCCCGAGTTGCCGGCGTCGACAGACCAACTGGAATGCACGTGGGTGTCACCCCAGAGAAGTTGGCGTGGAATCTCTTCGCCCGCGTAGGGGGAGTAGGAGGTTTCGCCCGCAACCCCAGACTGCGCGCAAAGTAAAACGAACAACATGACGGTGGCACGACTTAGACAGGGTCGCAGATGACCGACCCGCGCGTTTTCTCGACTCAATGGACTTCGCCTCCTGCCAGCTCAGAAAAATCATGATGCGTACTTTGAATGGACGTGCCGATGCAGGCAAAATTTATCACAGCCCATCACGACACCTCGCACTGAACTGACGACACTCGCGTATGCGGAACTGACCTGTCGGGTCACTCGGCTAGCGCTAGCCTTCGCCGGCACAATCTACCCCGAGCCATTGAGATACAGCCCCGAACACTGAAAGGGAAAGACAACATGTCAAATTCCACCCAAGAAGCAGCGCAAACTCTCGCGGGCAAGTCCGCGATCGTTACCGGCGCCGGGCAAGGCGTTGGCCAGGGCATCGCGTTTTCTCTCGCAAAGCACGGCGCCAAGGTTGCCGTCATGGGCCGAACCGTCGCAAAGGTCGAACAGACCGCGAAGCTGATTCAAGAACGCGGCGGCGTCGCGCTTCCGTTGGAAGGCGACGTCAAAGTTCTCGCAGACCTGCAACGATGCGTCGACGCGACCGTCGCCGAGTTCGGCGGATTGCAGATCGTGGTTAACAACGCCCAGCAGGTTCCCCTCGGAGCGCTGAATGCCGTCACCGAAGAAGCCCTCGACGATGGATGGACGTCTGGCCCTCTCGCGACGTTCCGTTTGATGAAAATCGCGTATCCGTACCTCAAGGGAGACGGAGCGATCATCAACCTCGCAAGCACCGCGGCAAGGCGATGGGATGCGACCAACTACAGCGCGTACGCCGCCATCAAGGAAGCGACGCGCGCGTTCACTCGTGGCGCAGCTTCGGAATGGGGCCCGGACAACATTCGCGCAAACGTCATCTTGCCCCACGCAAAATCACCCGGCCTCGAATGGTGGATCGAGAACAAGCCCGAAGAAGCGGCCGCATTCATCAAGACCATTCCGGCCGGCCGAGTGGGTGACTGTGAAGACGACATCGGCGAGGTCGTCGCATTTTTGTGTTCCAACGCTGCGTCGTATGTCAGCGGTCAGAGCATCGCGGTCGACGGCGGGCAGGCCTACATGCCGTAGCGGGCAGCTCGCTATGAGTCGCTTTGCTCGCGTCCGCGCGACTGAACGCCTTCGCGACGCTTGGAAATCTCCGTCGTCGAGACTTCTTTTGAAGACTCGATGCCCGCCTTGCGTTCGTATTCGAGCGCTTCGGGGAGCAACATTCCAAGCCCCGTGTCGATGAGTTTTTTGTAGCCCGTGAGCACATGAGGCACGCATGACGCCATGTCCTGGGCGAGCGCCTGGGCCGTCGCGACGAGTTCGGCGGGCGCAACGACGCGATTGACCAAACCCCACTCACAGGCGAGGTCCGCCGTCACAGTGTTACCCGAGAAGCTGATTTCCTTGGCACGCCCGACGCCAATCAATCGCGGGAGTTTCTGACTCAACCCCCAACCCGGCAAGATTCCAACCCGCGCATGGGTGTCGGCGAACTTGGCCTTCTCCGACGCGAGAATCATGTCACACGCCAACGCGAGTTCGAAACCTCCGGTCACCGCGTGTCCATTCACTGCTGCAATCACCGGCCCTTCAAAGGCCGCAATGCCGCCGGCCATCTCTTCCTGGCCCAGCACACTCATGTCGTGCCCGGTGGTTTCGTCGGTCCCCTGGGAAAGTTCAGCGAGATCCATCCCCGCGCAGAAAGCGCGCCCTGCCCCGGTCAACACCACCGCGCGAATTTCAGCGTCGTCCTGCAACGCATAGAACGCCTCGCCGATCGCCAAACGCAACGCGGCACTCAACGCGTTCATTTGATCGGGGCGATTCAACGTTACCGTCGCCACCGGTCCGTCGCGTTCGATCAACACCACTGACTCGGTCATCCCTCAACTCCTGTTTGCACGACTGCGGCTGTCATCGCGCCATCGTTAAAAGGCTGCCTTCCAACCCTTTTCTTCGAACGCTTCTTTGTCGCAGTGGCGAGACTGGGGAACATAGGGCGCAATGTCGGGCGCCACTTCCCCTGTATCAATCGCCGTCTTGAGCTTGCGCAGGTTGTCTTCGCGGGACAGCAACATGCGGAAGGTGAGCTGTCCGTCGAGATAGGTCCCCCAGTCGAGCCAGGTGACCCCGTTTTCGGCGGTCGCGTTGCTCGGCCGATCTTCCTTCGACGAGACCACGATCGTGTAGAACCCGTCTGCGTCGACTGGAACATCGCGGTCGACAACCGCGTCTTCGCAAATGCCCGCCCAAAAGTTGTAGGTCGTCACGGTGAAGCCGCGAATGTCGTTGCCCGGGGTATAGGCTGGTTCTTCCGGAGTATTCGGCGCTTTGAATTTTTTACCCCGCGTCACATGAACCTTTCCGAGGCGATCGGTATAGGGCGTCACGAGATAGAGGATGTCGGCACTGGCCAAGATGTCGTATGGCAGCCCCCAATTGGACTTCGTGCTGTACTTCTCAGGCCAGCAAAGACCACGATGATCCGGAATCGGAAGCGGAGCAAAACGCGTCGTTTCGTGCGGCGGCTCGGAACCTTCGGGATGCGGATCCATTTCGTCGAAGTGCGTCGTCTCGTTGCCATCGGCGTCGTACACCGTGACGGACGGCACCCAAACGCCACCAATGTTGGGCGGCATCGTTCCGAAGTCCGAGCCTGTCGTTCGGTAGATGCAGAACACCGCAGGATTGCGACCGCCATTTACTTTCACGCCGGCGTACGTCGTGTTGGGCTCCGGGTTGGTGGGCTTTTCCGTAAACACCAACTGCGCGGTAAAGCGTCGTCCCACGCCTTCAGGCTGCGCTTCGCGATACGGGTTCACGCTCCCCTCGTCGGGGTCGAGGTCCATGTCGACAATCGTGTCGAGGTTATTGGTGTCGAAGTCAGATGGATGGAACGCGAAGTAGCGTGCATGCGGGTATTCACCCTTGAACACGACCTTTCCGCCTTCGGGCACGGAAATGAAACCGGGCGGACAGCCGTCGCCCTGCCAAAAGCGATTACTGAAATAGTTCGAAGCCGACGTATCGATTAAATACGGAAAGCGATTGTTCGTCATCGGTGTCCCGACACCCGGCCACGCGGGGCAGCGCGATTCGCCGATCGTGCGGCCGACAACGTATTCGGGGTCGCCGTAGCGAATGCCGCAATGCTCTGCGATGTAGTCCGAGATACGGCCTTCGACACCCGCGAGTTCGGGGTTGGTGAGACGCGGAAAGATCCCCAGCACCGCAGACCCCGTCGTGTCCCGCGCATCGGCCATGAGTGTGTGAAGAAACGCGAGGTCGTCACGAATTTCGTCGGGCGCCACTTCGAGAAGTTGTCGCACCACGTCGGCGTGACCGACAAATTCGTTGAAGTCCCATTTCACCGGCAATTCGCCGGCGATCATTTTACGAAGCGTCTGTTCGAAAAGTTCGTGGTTGCTCATGTTGTCTCCGTAAGGTCGATTGCCTTTGGTGTCGGTGTGGGTGTTGGTGTGGGTGCGGTACGGGCGTGGGTGTTGCTTTGGAGTTGACCGCAGGACCTGCATCCCCGTGCGATCAATCGGGGGATTGGCCAGGGCTCAGTCGCTCATAGCCGAAGGCCTCGAACGCAAAGTCCCAGTTGTCGTTTACCGTGCTCACCACGTCTTCGGGGAACTCGAATTTGTTCTTCTCGTAGGTCCCGAGACTTTCGAGGTACCCCTCAAAAGTACTTCGCATACGTTCGAAATCACCGAGATCGAGCGCCTTATAAATGTCCTCGAGTTTCGACATGGGGCGCGCGTCGAGATCTTCGTAACGAATTTCGATCAAGTTTCCGGGCGGGATCATTGAGCGCTGCAAGAGATAGTTTTTCATTTGCACTTGGTAGGCGTGCACGATCCACGTATCGATGGCGTCCCAGTCGATCTCCTGCAATACCGCCCCAGGCATCGTCTTCCGGTACATGTTCCGCATCGATTGATAGACCGGATACGGATTGCGCACGATATTGACGAAGCGCGCATCGGGGAACATGTCGAGCAGCACACTGATCCGCCCCGTGTTCGGCGGAGTCTTCAGCGCGAGCCGCTTGCCGTCCGAAAGGATTGTCGCCTTCCGCAACACTTCCATGTACCCGCGCTGCCACCCGGCAAGGTCTTCTTCGTTCTCACCCAGACGGGTTACGTAGCGATCATAGAGCCCCGGCGCGGCCTTCGGAAAGTTCAACACATGTAGCGGTGAGCAGTCCGTCGCATTGATCATCGCCATCTCTTCTTCTTGCGGCCCTTCGAGAGAAATTGCGACGTTGTCCATTGGCCGCTTCGACGGCATCTTGCTCGCGAACATCTTCGGCAACCAGCTGCGCCCCATGAGGGCGATGGCGTGCATACTCGCCTGGTAGTTCGACACAACGCCGAACTGCGGGTCTTGATAAAACAAGTTGTGGAGGTGGGTGGTCCCGCTGCGACCGAAGCCGAGCAAGAAGACCGGGTCCCCATTGAGCTGCGTATTTCGAATCTGTCGACCGAAGCGGATATTTTCGATCCAGCGAAGCGGTTCGATCAACGTGCTGAAGATCACCCAACTTCGGGCGCGCTTCGCATAGCGGGGGTCGACCTTGTGTTGCTTCAACAAGCGACGAACCGCCGGAAGCGGAAGGAACTGCGACATCGAACTCATCGGGGGGGGGCTCTCCTGTGGATGTTCTGCTCTCGGTTCTGCTCTTGGTGTAAGACAACGCGAGCGAGCTGGACCTTTCGACTTCGCTACTCCGGAAGTTCCATCTGCCACGCCACGCCATTGATATGGCCACCGCCATCAACGTGGATCGTGTTCCCGGTGACATAGCGCGAATCTTCACTCGCCAGAAAGACCGCGACGGGGCCGATGTCCGTTTCGCAGTCGCCAATGTGTGGGATGGGATTACTCTGCTCGATGGTGCGAGCCGCTTCGGGGGCGAAGTGCTTGAAGCCTTCCCAAGAAGGAGTTTCCGCAAACGGACAGAGCACATTCGCAGTGATGCCGTACCGGCCCCATTCGGCCGCGGCCGTTCGGGTCACGGCGCGCACACCTTCTTTCGAGCCGTTATACATCGCCGAATAGCGGTGGGCGTTGACACCGTTGAGTGAGCACATGGTAATAATGCGTCCCCAGTCGTTTGCCTTCATGTGCGGGAAGCAAGCCTGCATGGCCCAGAACGAAGCGAAGTAGTTCACCTCCATGTGCTCGCGCATGGCGTCGTCGCTCATATTCTCTAGCCGCGAGGTTCCGCCTGTGGGCGTCGCGTTGTTGACCAGGATGTCAACGCGTCCGAACACAGCGACCGTCTGCTCCACCATCGCGAGCACACTGTCCTTATCAGACACGTCTGTCTCGATGTAAAGCGCGCGAGCACCCGTCGCTTTGAAGTCTGCCTCGATCGCAGAGACGGCGGCCTCGCCCTTTTCGGCTGAGCGATTTGCGACGACCACGGTCCCGCCTTCCGCCGCGAAAGCACGCGCGACGCCGAGGCCCACGCCCCGCCCGCCTCCGGTTACGATGGCAACTCGGTCGGTCAACTTATTGCACTTAGTCATGCTGAGGGTTGTTCCTTGTATCAATGGTCTTCGTAGTGGATCCATTTCGAGCTCGGATCTGAGGATATACAGTTGTAAAGTCAATTTCCAATGATAAAATCACAGTCAGTGCAAATTGGACCTCCTCACGCTTCGGACCTGTAGATGAAGGCGCCTGCCCCCCAAAGACCGGCCGCAATAAGCGACGTCCCCGCCCCGATTCCGATTCGCCAGCGGCAACGTCAGCAAACCCGCGATGTCATTCTGGAAGTTGCGCTCGCCGAAATCGCGGAGTTCGGACTGTCGGGCATTCGGATCGAACACATTGCGCGCAAAAGTGGCGTCACCCGGCCGACCGTCTACGCCCACTACCCTAAGCGCGAAGACTTCTTGCGCGAACTTCAAGCCCGCACTACAAGGGGCGCCCTCGTCGCCCTCGAAAAACGCCTCGAATCGAATTCAGGGGCCGAATTCATCCATGCCCTGGCCGATGCCCTCTTCGACGCGGTGTCTTCGACCAACGTTACGCTGCGCCGGGAGTCGTTTGCCTTGATGCTGCGCGAACCCCAAACCGAGCGGTGGGTAGGCAACGACTTGTTCATCTATCTCTCTTCGCGCCTTGGCGAAGCGCAGCAAGCGGGCGAAATTCCCGAGTGCACGACGCCCGGCGAACTCACACGCATTTTGATGACCGCGATATTTGGGTTCATCGCCATTGAGGGCAACGAAGAAACTGCGCGCCGGGCAGATGCGCACAGCATGCTAGATCTACTGATCGGAACAAAAGGGAGCACACAAGCGTGAGTCAACGACTAGACGGAAAAGTTGCCATCGTCACCGGCGCAGGCCAGGGAGTGGGCCGCGGAATCGTTCTCGCATTTGCGGCCGAAGGTGCACACTGTGTCATCGCCGACTTCAACGAAGAAACGGGTCAGCAAGTCGTGCGTGAAGCCGAAGCGCTGGGCACAAAGGCGTCGTTCGTTCAGTGTGACGTCACCAATCGTGCAAGCGTCGACGCCACTGTCGCGCACGCGGTCGACACGTTTGGTGGGGTCGACGTGCTCGTCAACAACGCGCAACGTGCACCCTATCAGCCAACGCCGCTTCTCGACCACACAGACGAGATCGTCGATTTGTGTTTCGATACAGGCTTTCGCGGGACCTTCTACTTCATGCAAGCCGCTTACCCGCACCTAAAAGAAAGCAAGGGCCGCATCATTAACATTGGCTCCGCTTCTGGGCTCGAAGGAAGTCGTGGCATGGGGGCTTATGGTGCAGCCAAAGAAGCGATTCGCTCAATCTCCAAAACCGCAGCCCGTGAGTGGGGTCGTGACGGCATCAACGTCAACATTCTTTGCCCCCTCGCAAATTCGCCGGGCGTTGGAAAGCTGATGGAAGCCGACCCTGGGTTCGAGAAACGCGTGACATCGTCACAACCGATCGGCCGCATCGGCGATTGCGTCGATGACATCGGCCCCGTCGCCGTGTTCCTCGCGAGCGAAGACTCCCGCTACGTCACCGGGCACACGCTTCCCGCGGACGGCGGTTCTTACATCGTCCGCTAGGCCTCCGGCCCGCTCGTAATCCCGAGCCCCTCGACCGGCGCGAACTCGTAGGCAAACGGCGCCTGGTTGGCGAGGCACAGCCAGAGCTGCGACGTCGTGCCCTGGCGAATCGCGTTGATGACGCCGTCGGCGATTTCAGAAGCATCGATCATCGCGACGCCCATGTCCCGAGCCTGTTCGGCAAAACCGGGGGCAAGGATGTTCGTATCCACAGCACCGGGCAACACGGCATTGATCGTGATGTTTTGTTCCGCGAGGCTCGGCCCCATCGCGCGGACAAAGCCAACAACAGCGTGTTTCGTCATCGTGTAGACGGCGTCGGGAGCAAATGCGATGACGCCCGCCGCGGAGGCAGTCGCCACGATCGCGCCGCCGCCCTGGGCAGCGATCACAGATGCGACCGCTCGGGTACCCAGAACCACGCCGTCGACGTTTACCCCCACGATTCGGCGATAGGCAGCGTCAGTGACTTCGGAAATGTCGAACATCGACATGAACTCTTCGCCTGTCGCCGGAAACGTGGTGACGCCTGCGTTCAAGAAGGCAATGTCGAGGCCGCCGTGCCTCTGAACAACCCCAGACACAACCTCTTTCCACTGGGCTGAATCGGATACGTCGAGTCGTGCGAATTCGGCACCAATGGCTTCGGATTCGGATTTCCCTCTCGCTTCATCGACATCGGCCACGACCACCGTCGCTCCGGCACCGCGAAGCTTCTTCGCCGTAGCGAGGCCAATGCCCGAGGCTCCGCCGGTAACCAACGCAACCTTTCCCGCGAACCCATCTGCAAAGTCTGACATGACGCACACTCCTTCCACTCTTGTGATTCGTTTTCTGAAATTTTTTGCTCAACACTTGAATCGACGCAAACGCTGTGTCCCGAACAACGCAACGCCGCCTCGACGACGCCACTGCGCAGGCCGTGCGCAGCAAAATTCCATTTGACCGGAGAGTAAGTCTCGAATCAGTGCATCGCCCAGGGGTCGGTCACTGAACTCCACGCTCCTGGCTCAAATGATCGACGACAACCGCGAAATCGCAGCGCAGTTTCCCTATGCTCACGCACCTTACGACTTGCACGCAGGCCGCGCGGCGGTTTCTGAGGAGCAGTTCCATGACCCGGGCGGCCGCCCTTGTACTGACGCTACTGACAGGCTTTACGGGTCTCGTCTATCAAGTTACTTGGCAGAAGTATCTGGCCACGCTGCTTGGCTCCCATAGCGAAGCCACCGCTGCAGTCCTCGGGATATTCCTTGGCGGCCTCTCGGTTGGGTACTCGCTTTTCGGCGTCGTGACGTCCAGGCTGGTCGCGCGGGCCGAAGCCAGCGGGAGCGCTCCACGGTTATTGCTCGCGTACGGAATCATCGAAGCGGTGATCGGCTGCTACGCGCTCCTGTTTCCATGGCTGTTCCGAGCCGCTCAGTCGGCGTCTTTCGTGTTGCCTCATACAAACGCAGGCGTTGGTTTCTTTATCGACGTCTGCCTGGCCGCCCTACTGATCGGACCGCCTGCGGTGATGATGGGGGCGACGATCCCCCTTCTCACCCAAGCGCTCTCACGCTCGCTGGAAGATGCCACCCGGTTTCACGCCTTCGTGTATGGCCTCAACACCGTTGGCGCATTCGCGGGGGCGTTGGCCGCAAGCTTCGTGGTGATCCCGAAGCTCGGCCTCGACGGCGCCCTCGTCGCCATGGGGACCATCAACCTGTTCGCCGGCTTCATCTACGGGCTACTCGGCATGCGAGACGATGCGCAACAAACCGCCGCCCCAGCCCTACCCGACGCGGAACCCGATGCCGAAGTGGATATCGGTGGGTCGTGGATGTACCTCGCCGTCGCACTCCTCGTCGGCTTCGCGATGATGACCCTCGAGACCACGTTGATTCGAATCGGCGCCCTCGCCTTCGGCTCGTCACACTTTACGTTTTCGATGGTCGTCGCGGCTTTTGTCCTCTGCATTGCCGTTGGCGGTCTGTCGGTTTCGAGTCTGACGCGAATCCCGAAGATGTACCTGGCAGTCAACCTGTGGGCGTTGGTTGCGCTGTTAGTTGGGCTCTACTTCCTGCTCCCCCAAGCAAATTACTGGGTATTCGTGCTCCGCACGGCGTTCATGAACCTCGACGTCGCGTTCTATCTCTATTACGGAGCAGGCTTCGCATTGTTGCTCGCTGTGATCGGCCTTCCAGTCTTGCTTTCGGGCGTCACGCTTCCGCTCATTTTTCATCATCTGCGCGAAGAATACGGAGAGCTCGGTTCTCTCGCGGGTAGGTTGTACAGCTGGAACACCGTGGGTTCGCTCCTCGGGGCGCTTATCGGCGGCTACGCACTGTTCTTCTGGTTTGATCTCCACCACATCTATCGCTTCGCCGTGGCGGCCATCATGCTGGCAGCCGTATTGATCACGGTGCGGCTGTTCAATTGGCGTGCATCGGCAGTGGCAGGCGTGCTGCCGCTTTTCATCGGCCTAGCCCTGCTGCCACCGTGGTACTCGATGATGATGCAGATCGGTCTTTTTCGAATGGAAGACCCTCCCCCCGACTTGTACACCGGCTACAAAACCTTCGTTGAACGCCAGATCACACCGTCTGAAGACACGTTGGTTTCATACGAAGACGATCCAACCGCAACCGTCTCGGTCCGCATCTTGAAGTCACCTACAGGGGGCGAGTCAATAAGCATTGTTGTGAACGGCAAGGTCGACGGGAACACCGCCGGCGACTTCGTCACGATGGGCTTCCTAAGCGTCCTGCCCGCCTTGATGGCGGACAGCATCGAACGGGCATTCATCATCGGCTTGGGCACCGGCGTAAGCGTTGGCGAATTGGCGGCGCTCGACGATTCGAAGGAAGTCATCGTTTCGGAGATCTCGCCCGGCGTGATTCGCGCAGACGAGTTCTTCGCCCCGTACAACCTGCACGCCTTATCGCGGCCCGGCGTTTCAGTGGTTCGCAGCGATGCGTATCGATCCCTCACCCGAAGCACTGAAAAATTCAACGTCATCGTGGCCGAACCCTCCAACCCGTGGGTGACGGGCGTTGAGATGCTTTACAGCCGTGAGTTTTTACAGCTCGCGCACGACCGCCTGGCTGAGGGCGGCGTCTACGCGCAGTGGATCCACACATACGAGACGTCAGAAGAGACTGTCGCGCTCGTGCTGCGCACCTACGGAAGTGTGTTCAAACACATTTCCGTGTGGGAAGCGGGGCCCATGGACCTCATCATCCTCGGCTTCAAAGACAAGGGGCCTGCGATCGATTACCACCGCATGATCGAACGAAGCAAGCGCCCAGACTTCAAAGCGGCCCTCGAACGAATGGGGATCACGTCAACCGCCGCGCTACTCGCCAAGGAATTTCTGCCCGTTGGCACGTGGCACGCAGCCGACTTCGAGGGCCCCATCCATACGCTCTACCGCCCGATTCTCAGCGACATTGCCGGGCGCGCGTTTTTTCGGCGTGCGCAAGCGCGCGTTCCGTACACGGGCTTTGGCAAAGCCGCCGAGGTAGGAGCCCACAACTCGTTATTGCGCCAGTACATCGATTTTCGCGGCAAGCGGTTCACCGACGAAGACAGACTCGCCGCGATCGCACAGGCCTGCACTCAATCTCGCGGCTACTGCATCCCCCTTCTCGCCAAGTGGATAAGCGAGTCGCCCAATTCGGAAGCCATTGCGCTGGCCCGCGCGTCCGCACTCAATTGGCTTCGAGCCGTCAAACCGGAAGAGCGCCATCCCAAAAGGCTCATTGATGCCATGAGCGTGCTCTATTCGCGCGAAGCGGCGGCCGCCACTCCGCAGACGCCCGAGACCGCGAGCCGCCTCACCCAAGCCTACGCGGACTTCTACTACCACGCGGCACCGTTTTCAGAAGACGCCCTTTTGGCCGTTTGGTCGCAGTGTCGTGAGATCACGAAACCCATCGAAGTTTGCCGCGCCGAATGGGCCAACCGACCCAACGCGGCCTTTGATGACCTCGCCGGTACTGCCGAGGCGCAAAAGCGCTTTTTGACCGAGTGCATGGCGGAAACCTTCGCCGGCCCGAAGTGCAAAGATGGAAGTCGCGAAGCCAAAAAGCTCCTAACCGGCTACTCATCCAAGTTCAATTGATCCAGGGTCGCGCGCTCCGCCCCCCTCCATAGAGGTCCATCATGTCCGAAGACAATGCCACATCCTCCCTCGAGATCCGCTCGAAGATCAGCGCCGCCGGTACACTCGAACTTTCTCTCGAAACCATCGCAATCCCCGAACCCGGAGACGACGAAGTCGTGGTTCGCGTAGAAGCGTCTCCCATCAACCCTTCTGACCTCGGCTTGTTTTTTGGCCCGGCCGACATGACGACTGCAAAGGCTTCGGGCAGCGCGGCTGCGCCGGTGATCACCGCTGACGTTCCAAGCGGCCTGCTAAAGATGGTTGCCGCACGACTCGACAAATCTCTCGCGGTGGGAAACGAAGGAGGGGGGGTCGTCGTAAAAGCGGGGGCCTCTGATGCCGCACAAGCGCTACTCGGTAAGACCGTGGGGCTGATTGGTGGCGGGATGTATAGCCAGCACCGCTTGATCAAGGTCCCCATGTGCCTGCCTTTGCACGACGGCACGACACCACGTGAGGGCGCTTCGTGTTTCGTCAACCCGCTCACCGCCTTGGGCATGACCGAAACCATGCGTATGGAAGGCCATACCGCGCTTGTCCACACGGCGGCGGCATCGAACCTTGGACAGATGTTGAACAAGATCTGCATCAACGACGGCATCGACTTGGTCAACATCGTGCGGAAGAAGGAACAGGCTGACTTGCTCGGTGAGATCGGTGCAAAGTACATCTGTGACTCTTCGTCCGATCGGTTCATGGATGATCTGACCGAAGCCCTCGTGGCAACCGGCGCGACACTCGCCTTCGACGCGACGGGCGGCGGAAAGCTCGCTGGACAGATCCTCACGTGCATGGAGATCGCCGCCAACCGAACCGCCACCGAATACAGCCGCTATGGATCCACGACCCACAAGCAGGTCTACATCTACGGCGGCCTCGATCGCTCACCCTCCGTGCTCAATCGAAACTTCGGCATGGCATGGGGTGTAGGCGGCTGGTTGCTGACGCCCTTCTTGCAGAAGGTCGGTTTCGAAAAAGGCCAGGCACTTCGCGCCCGAGTCGCAAACGAAATCAAGACCACGTTCGCGAGTCACTATTCCTCGACGCCATCGGGATCTACGGCAAGCAGGCGACGGGCGAGAAGTTCCTGATCAATCCGAGCAAGGACTTCTAAGCCCCCAGATCCACGGCTGCTTTCGCGGACGGCTTCGACCGACATCCAGGTCTGTCTTGCATGCCGCCAAAGTGGGTCTTATTGTCGAACTGAGTCGATTGTATGTCCTTTGATCCAGCGACCGTCGTTCAGCCGGCCTTTTCCAGAGCCGCGCGCCGAACGACCCCAATTGAAATAGGGAGCTTCGAGCATGACCCCGACCCCCCCTTCGAACACGAATGCGTGGAAGCACACCGCCTGTATTCTGTGCAGCGTCAACTGCGGTCTGCAGGTTAAGGTCGACGACGGCCACCTCGTCAAGATCAAAGGTGACAAAGACAACCCGCGCTCGAAGGGTTACACCTGCGAAAAGCAGGCAGGTCTCGATCACTATCAGAACCATGACGACCGCCTCGACACCCCGCTGCGACGACGCGAAGACGGAACCTTCGAAGCGATCGACTGGGACACGGCGATCCACGAAGTCGCTGCCAAGCTTGCTGCGATTCGCGACACCCACGGCGGCGAGAAGATCTTCTACTACGGCGGCGGCGGTCAAGGCAATCACCTTGGCGGCGCGTACAGCGGCGCCACCCGCCGTGCCCTCGGCATGCGTTACGCATCCAACGCATTGGCTCAAGAAAAGACAGGTGAGTTCTGGGTCGAACGGCAGATGTTTGGTGCACGCCCTGAGCCCGACTTCGAACGCGCCGAATGCTCGGTCTTCGTCGGCAAGAACCCATGGCAGTCACACGGTTTCGAGCGCGCACGGGTGATCCTGCGCGACATCTCGAAGGACCCGAAGCGCAGCATGATCGTGCTTGACCCGCGCCGCACCGAAACCGCAGACCTCGCAGACGTATTTTTGCAAGTGCGCCCGGGCACCGATGCATTTGTGTTGGCCGCGATGCTCGCGCTGCTCGTCGAGGGCGGGCACCTCGACGAAGCATTCCTTCGCGCGAACGCGAGCGATGGCGAGACTTTGTTCGACGTACTCGAAAATGTCCCGATCGCAGACTACTGCGAGCGCGCGGGGGTACCCGAAGAACAGGTCCGAAAGGCTGCGAACTTGATCGGTCAGTCGTCGAGTGTCTCGGTGCTTGAAGATCTCGGGATCGAGATGGCACCGCACAGCACCCTGAATTCATATCTGCAGAAATTGCTCTTCACGCTAACGGGCAATTTTGGCACGCCGGGCACGATGAACCTCGGCACCCATCTTGGTCAGTTGATCGGGTCGAGCAAAGACAACAAGCGGTCTCCGGTTGGCGGGCACCGCATTATTACCGGGTTGATTCCTTGCAACGCGGTCGCCGGGGAAATCCTCACCGACCACCCGGACCGCTTTCGCGCGATGATCATTGAGAGCGGCAACCCTGTGCACTCCCTCGCGGACAGCCCGCGGATGCGCGAAGCCCTGGATGCCCTCGAATTGGTCGTCGTAATCGACGTGGCCCACACCGAGACCACCGAATACGCGGACTACATCCTTCCGGGCGCGTCCCAGTTCGAAAAGGTCGAAGCGACCTTCTTCGGAGGCGGCTTCCCGGACAACGTCTTCCAGCTGCGACAACGGTTGTTCGAGCCGCGGGAAGGAACCTTGGTCGAACCCGAGATTCACAGTCGCTTGTGTCGCGCACTCGGGGCCTATACGGACGAAGACTTGGCACCCCTGCGTGAAGCCGCAGCCGAAAGCCGCGAAAAGTTCGGCATGGCGTTCTTGCAAACGTTGAGCACCAAGCCCCAGTTGGCCGACATTGTCCCGGTCGTGCTTTACGAAACCCTCGGCAAATCACTTCCCGAAGGCATGGCGTCGGCAGCGCTGCTCTGGGGTGCAACACAAAGCCTTGCCTCTACTGAAGCCGACTCGATACGGCGCGCGGGGTTCGAAGGGGAAGGCCCTGCCCTCGGTGACGCATTGTTCGACGCGATCATTAGCCGCCCCGAAGGCGTGGTGATCACATCGGATCCTTTCGACATCACGTTCGATCGGATTCACACCGAGGACGGCAAACTAGAACTCGTGATCCCGGAGTTGGTGCAGGAACTCGCCGACTTGATCGACGAAGCTCCGCCGAGCAAGAACGATGCGTTCCCGTTTATCCTTGCAGCAGGCGAGAGACGCACGAGCACCGCGAACACCATCTTCCGCGATCCGTCGTGGCGCAAGAAAGACAAGGACGGTGCGTTGCGGATGAGTCCCGCAGATGCCGCACGACTGGGCATCGATAGCGGCGGTCGGGTACGTGTCACAACCAAGCGCGGGTCCGTAGAGACGTTGATCGAAATCACGGACACTCTCCGCGATGGACACATCACCATGCCCAACGGCCTAGGTCTTCGGTACACCGACGAAAACGGGGAACGCCGGGTTCACGGTGCCGCACCCAACGAACTCACGTCGAGCGAAGACCGCGACTGGATCGCGGGCACGCCGTGGCACAAACACGTGCGCGCCCAAGTCGAGGCGATTGCGTAGCGATGCGACGTACGCGCTTCGACTCATCGGAATGTCCGATTGCCCGAACGACCGACCTCATCGGCGACTGGTGGACCCCGATCGTCATGCGGGAGGCATTCATTGGGCGCAGGCGCTTTGAGCAGTTCCAGACGGCCCTGGGTGTTTCCCGAGGCGTCTTAACGCAACGTCTCACGCGCTTGGTCGACGAGGGCTTGCTCGAAAAGCGCTGCTACGAAGAACGACCGCCTCGCTACGAATACCTTCTCACGGACAAGGGGCGCTCATTCTATTCGGTCCTGATGGCGATGTGGCGATGGGGCGACGACTGGCTTTGGGAAGACGGCGAGGAGTCCGCACTTGAACTGTACGATCGAGAGACCGGTGCGCGCGTGCGGCCGATTGTCATCGACGAAAACACCGGGAAACCGATCGACGTGCGCGGCATTATGGTGGGCGCACGCAAATAGCGCGCGCGAGCCATGGGCGCCGCGAATTCCAAAGAACAGCAAAGATCGACATCGAGCGACAATGAGCGATGAAGTCAGACCCGGCAACGTATGAACCGCTGCGCCGACTATCCGCCGAGTTGGTACATCTCCATGCGCGCACGATCTTGCCGTGCAGCGTCGGTCATCTGGCCGCGCTCTTCCGAATAGCGATCGGTGCGCGCGCTCCAAATGCCGGAAATCAGTTCGAACAACTCTTCGTCACTTGCACCGTCGCGCATCGGGCCGCGAAGATCCGTGCCCGAGTTTGCGAATAGGCACGTCACCAACGTCCCGTCGGTGGTGAGACGCGCACGCGAACAATCGCCGCAGAACGGTTTGCTCACCGACGTAATGATGCCGATCTCGCCCTGCCCATCCGCGTATTCCCAGCGCTTCGCCACTTCGCCGATGTGATTCGGCTCGAGCGGGATCAGCGGAAAGTCTTGCCCGATCGCATCGACGATCTCATCGAGGCTCATGACCTGCTCGAGGTTCCAATCGTTTCGCGTGCCGACGTCCATATATTCAATGAATCGAAGGATGTGTCCGCTGCCGCGAAAGTGGCGCGCCAAGTCGACAATCGTATGATCGTTGACACCCTTTTGTACGACGCAGTTGATCTTGAGCTGGGTAAAGCCAGCGGCTTCAGCCGCCACGATCCCCTCGAGGACTTCTGCGGGGGACAGCTTGTCGCCGTTCATCTTGCGAAACACCGCGTCGTCCAAACTGTCGAGGCTGACAGTGAGCCGCCCCAGGCCAGCCTTGCGCAGCTTGTCCGCCATGCGGGGCAAGAGCGTCGCGTTGGTTGTGAGTGCTGTGTCCGCGATGCCTTCGATGGATGAGAGCTGAAGGATCAGATCATCCACGTGACTTCGCAGCAGAGGTTCGCCGCCGCTAATGCGGAGTTTGCTCACGCCAAGTTCAGCGAAGACGCGTACAAGACGCTCGATCTCTTCGAAGGTGAGCAGATCCCTACGCGGCAAGAACTCGTACTTCTCGCTGAAGATTTCCGCCGGCATGCAGTAGGTGCAGCGGAAATTGCAGCGATCGGTCACGGAAATGCGCAGATCGCGCAGCGGGCGATTGCGGGTATCCACTGGAGTGTTCTTGGCGGGAAGGATTTTCATGGATTCGGGGTCGGCGCATGTGCCGGTTTCGGGTTCGGCACGTGCGGCGCACACTATAGCGGAGTGGTGATTTGAACGGGAGCAGGGGAGATCTCGTGTCTGTTTTGAGCACGCAAAACATGGCACCGATGCCCCCACAATCGCGTCAAGCAAGTGCCGAATCGTCGAACAAGTTGCCCCGGCCGAGCACATTGCGAGGATCGAGCGCCCGCTTGACCGCCAGCATGTCAACCAAGCCGGCTTCGCCGACTTGTTGCCGGAAAGCTGCTCGCTTGATCTTTCCAATTCCATGTTCAGCGGAAATACTGCCCCCCATCGCGATCACCTCGCTGGTGAGCGCCGCATACACAGCTCGCGTCAATCTCAGCTCGAGCGCATTTTTTGGCAGGAAGTTCATGTGCAGATGATTGTCACCGACATGCCCGAACGTCACCGCTTCGAGCTTTGACGGGAGCTGCGCGTCTGGCGCTTGCGACCTCAACGTCTCGACGGTGACAGCGGCGAGCAATGACAGCGGCTCTTGTGCTGCGCGGTGATAGAGGCCGACGATGCGCCGCAAATCCGCGTCCGCCACGGCGAGGTCTGTTCCGAGCTTCGGCATGCCGTTACGCGCCGCTCTTTCGTTGACGCCCGTAGGAACCGCATGCCGCACGCGCCTTAGTTCTTCGCGCTGCTCCTGGGTCTGCGCGACACGGACACCACCGGGGAGGTCGATGAGCGCCCCGCAGCCCTCCAGCAAGTCCAACCAACGTCCGGCGAGGTCGTCGTCGGGTTCGTCGTTCGTTAGCTGCTCTACAAAAATCGCGACTTCAGCGCGTTCTGGAACTTCGAACGCCGGCATCGCCCCACCGATCAAATCGAGTGACGCGCGATCAAACCATTCGAGACAGTCAGCGCGCACTAGACTCACCCCGGGATCGGCATCACGGGATGTTTCGATCATATCGAGCGCGTCCGATTCGTTTTCGAAACAGGCAAAAAAGTTGAATGAGCCAGCGGGGAGTGGCAGCAGCTCAACTTCAACTTCAACCACGACACCGAGCGTCCCCTCGGAGCCGATGAAAAGATCGATCAGATCAACTTCCTCGCCGCCGGAATAACCGACCGCGTTCTTGATCTCGCCAGATATGAAAAAGCTTGGCACGGGGATGTTCGAATAAATCGATTCGACGCCACCGGCCTGCTCCCCGCAAGCGTGCTCGATGTGAAATTGATCACCGCGACGCGCCAACCATTGCCCCCGTCGCAAGTCGAGGACTTCGCCACAGCAAAGCACCACCCGCATCCCACGTACCCAGTTTCGAGTGGCGCCGTAACGGTGGCTACGAGGCCCGGATGCATTGCACGCCACAGATCCACCGAGACTGCATTCGTATCGGCTCGTGGGGTCAGGCGGATATAAGAGCGCAGCTTCGGCGAGCAGATCCTGGAACGCACCCAGCACGTGGCCGGCGCCGCAGACGGCGCGCAAAGATTGAGCGGCGACGGTGGGTTCGTCGGCCAGGTTCTCCGTCGACAACACCCAGCCTTCCCGCGGCACCGAGCTCGCGGTCGTACTCGTCTGCATGGCCACGACGGTGACGCCGACGTCTTCGCGTCCCGCGCGCTTCAAGATCGCAGCGATATCCGCTTCGCATTGGGGACGAAACAGCGCGCTCGCCTGTCCGACTTCGCCGCTCGCGTCTCGCAGGTAGCCGTCCACAATCGCGGGGTCGAGACACGGCTCGGCGCCCGGGCCGACCGATCCCCGGGGCTGTGTCACCGGAACGCGGAGAAGAGACATAGGAATCGACGCCCTGTTTGCGCAGCCAAGGAGGGTTAACGTTGCCACAGCAGAGAATACCGATCGACGGCCTGAGAGTCTGCAGTGATGTGGGCGGCCGGGCGTGGTATCCCTTGGGCCGCATGAACGACCCCGACGACATCGACCGCATCGCCGAAATCGACGGCACCGATCCTAACATTGATCGCCAAGCAGAACTCGGAACAGACGATTCAGATCGTGCGTCCGCGGACGCTGCACATGCGACGGCCTCGCTTGAGAACGTGGAAGCGATCCTCGATTCCCTCGAAGTCATCGCCGGCGACCACAGCCTGCTGGCGCAGCTCGACTCTGAGACGCGAAAACGCTTGCAAACCGCGGCTGGCAAGATCTCACGCCCAAGCCGCGACGCACGACGTGCACTGCGTCGCGTGCGCGAAAAGATCGAACGCGATGAACGCAAAGAACAAGACAACGCGCTTCTGAACCAAACCGGTATTCGCGAAGGCACGGCTGCCGACGTTTTTGCAACGCCCGGCACCGGGGAGCGGCTCCCCTCGGGTCGGATGAAGCCTCGCGCACCGGGTCGCATCCCCCACCGCCCCGCTCCGATTCCGCCGTCCGAGTGGAACGCAACCGGGCAACTTCCGGAAGCACTCGGCACCCCCACGAACGAGCCCCCGGACGAGACGCAGCGCTTACTCGAAGCCCGCAACTGCTACGTGTGCAAGAACGACTTCTTCGAACTTCACCCGTTCTATGATTCGATGTGTTCCGACTGCGCCGATTTCAACTGGCTGAAGCGCGTTCAGACGGCAGACCTGAGAGGGCGCACTGCCCTCGTGACGGGGGGTCGCATCAAGATCGGTTACCAGAGTGCCATCAAGCTTCTTCGCGCGGGTGCGCACGTTATTGTCACGACGCGTTTCCCGCGAGACGCTGCCGCGCGCTTTGCCGCTGAAGACGACTTCGCCGACTTCGCCGACCGTCTCGAAATCCACGGGCTCGACCTTCGCCATACGCCAAGCGTCGAAACGTTTACCGCGCAGCTCATGGAGGTTCACGATCGGCTCGACTTCATTTTGAACAACGCGTGTCAGACCGTGCGCCGGCCGCCCGATTTCTACGCCCACATGATCGAACGCGAATCCGCGACCATCGATGACTTGCCCAGGCAAGAGCAGCAGCTCCTGCGCGGCGCCGCCGGAACCAAGCCCCTTCTCGCCGGCAGCGACAACACGTCCCCCCTGGCCGACTTGCTGCCAACCCAGGCGAATTGGCGCGAGGGGCTCGATCGTGCAGCGATGATGTCACAAGTCCCAATGACGGAAGAAGACCGCCGCACGGATCCAGCGATGTTTCCTGAAGGCGCTCTCGACGCCGACCTGCAACAGGTCGACCTGCGCAGCAAGAACAGCTGGCGCCTCGCGCTACATGAAGTGCCCTCGGTCGAGCTGCTGGAGGTCCACCTCGTCAATGCGGTGGCACCGTTCATTCTCAATGCGCGGCTCAAGCCACTCCTGTTGCGAACCCCTGGACGAGAAAAACACGTCGTGAATGTCTCGGCCATGGAGGGACAGTTCTATCGAACCTTCAAGACGGACAAGCATCCCCACACCAACATGGCCAAGGCGAGCCTCAACATGTTGACCCGCACCAGCGCACCGGACTATGCGCGGGACGGCATCCATATGAATAGCGTCGACACGGGGTGGATCACGGACGAGGACCCAGTCGAGATCACCGAGCGCAAGCAGCGCGAACACGGGTTTCACCCGCCCTTGGACATCGTCGACGCGGCCGCCCGAATCTGCGACCCGATTTTTTCCGGCGTGAATACCGGCGCCCACGTTTGGGGCCAGTTTCTCAAGGACTACATGCCGACCGACTGGTAGGTGGCTCGCGCGGTGTTCTATTCTACGCGGCTCCCGCGAACGACTCGCGATCAATGTTTCATGTCCGCCGACGCCCGCGCGTCCGGCACAGCCGAGGTCAACCCGTGGAAGTCCCTCTACTCGTCGACGATTTCTTGCGCCGGTCGGCGCAACTCTATGCAGGCAAGCTTGCAGTTGTCGATGGCAATGTCCGCCACACCTACGCCGACCTCGAACGTCGGGTCAACCAAATGTCCCACGCACTTCTCGCCGCGGGCATTTGTAAGGGAGATCGCGTCGGGATCCTCAGCCCAAACTCCCACTTCTTCCTCGAAAGTTTTTATGCCACGAGCCAGATCGGCGCGATTCTGGTGCCGCTGAATTTCCGACTTCAAGGTTCGGACATCGAGTACATCCTCAACCACGCAGGCATCGTTTGTATGCTGGCGGATCGCGAGCTTGCGGAAACATCCACGTCTCTGCACAAGAGCCTTCCGAAGGTCACCCTCTGGATCAGCGCGTGCGACGAAGGCAAAAAAGTCGAGGGATGGAACGACTGGGACGAGTTCATCAAGGACACATCAACAGAGCGACCTCCGCCGTCCGGTTGCGAGGAAAACGATCTCGTCTCGATCAACTACACGTCAGGCACCACCGCACGTCCCAAGGGCGTGATGATGACCCATCGCAACTGCTACTTGAACGCATACAACATGATGGCGCACCTGGAAGTACGTCATGAGGACATCGAGATCTGGACGCTTCCGATGTTCCACTGCAACGGCTGGGGGGGGGTGTATTCGCTCACCGGCGTCGGCGGTACCCACGTGGTGCTTCGCACGGTCGAAGCGAAGACGATCTTCCAGCTGATCGAAGACGAAGGCGTCACGTTTGGATGCATGGCGCCGACGGTCCTGCGCATGATCCTCGACTACCCCGACAGCAACAGCCACGACATCCAGCAGAAGGTTCGCTTTACGGTCGCCGGCGCACCGCCGCCGGCCGCGTTCATCGAGCGCCTTGAAAAGGAACTGGGCTTCGATTTTATTCAAATCTACGGCCTCACCGAAACCGCGCCGATCTTGACGGTTTCGCGCCCCGACCACACGACCGAGAAAGACGATTGGGCGCGACGAGCTCGTGCCGGTGTTGCTGCAGTGGGTGTTGAAATTCAAGTCGTCGACGACGATGGGAATCTTGTCCCCAAGGACAACGAACATGTCGGTGAATTGCGCGCACGCAGCAACGTCGTGTTCAAGGGCTACTGGAAACAACCGGATCAGACCGCCGAAGCCATTCGCGACGGTTGGTTTCACACGGGCGACCTCGCGGTCTGGGACGAACACGCGAACGTGCACATCGTCGATCGCAAAAAAGACGTGATCATTTCAGGGGGCGAGAACATCAGCTCTCCGGAGATCGAAGACGCCCTTTACCAGCACCCCGCCGTAATGGAGTGCGCCGTGATCGGCGTGCCGAGCGAAAAATGGGGAGAGACTCCGCTTGCAATCATCGTGCTCCGGGAAGGAGAGGCGATCAACGAAGCCGGGATCATCGCGTTTTGCCGCGAGAACCTCGCCCACTTCAAGTGCCCGACGAAGGTGAAGTTCGTCCCCGAGCTTCCGCGAACGGCGACCGGCAAGTTGCAGAAGTTCCACCTGCGCGACGCGTTTTGGAAAGAAAGCGACCGTCGCATCGGGTAGCTCACCTCGATCACGGCCGAGCGCACCGCCGAGCGTGCCCCCGAGCCCCAGATGCAAATCGACCCGGCAAGATAAACGGTTACCGGGCTGATTTGGGGCTTGGGATGTTGATGCTATTGAGCGAAGTCGCCCTGCAGATTTTTCGAGATTCAGATTTTTTCAAAATGAATCTTCGACTCTTGAACGACTCACACACCGCCGTGATCTCCCCAAAACAGAAAAACCCGACGGAACAAGTCCGCCGGGCTTCATCTGGGAATTGGGAAATGTGATGCTGTACTAGGAGTGGTCTCGAGCGGGCCTAAATGTCAAAAGAAATGCAACGCAGACGCATTTTCTTTGACTTTCTCTGCGACTCGGCTCTAAGCCCCTCACTTCCGCCTCAGCGGTTCTATCGGTCTCGATCGGGTCGTCGATTTTCGAATCGCCCCCTGAAAACAAACGACCCGAAGCAGCGAGAGTGCTGCTCCGGGTCTCCCTGGGAAGGGGATTGATGATGTATTTAGGAAGTGGTCGTTTTTCAGAACAGGTGTCATCTAATTCGCACTTTTCTAATAAATTGATCGAAGATCTTCATGAGTGCGATCGGCCAGGTTCTCGTCTCGCACGTCAACTTGCGCATTGGCTGCGCACTCTCCTTCAACTCAATTCCAAATGATACCCGCCGTACTTAAGCCGATCGGAACAGGGCATCGCGACCTCTACGCCGTATGGAAGGACCCCGAGTTCGCCCCGATGAAGCGCGCTGTCTACTCAGTCCGGGCGGCCGAGAGCGGCAAAGGCAACCCACCTGCCCTCTCCGAGAAACCTTCGCCCGGTTCGGCGATGCGGGTTCGGCGTGTGGCACCGATACACGAACAGGCTGGGAAACTGGGCCTTATCATTCCTATTTTGCTGGCCTGCTTCTGGTTTGGGGCAGCCGCGACGTCATGGGGACCCATTCGTAGGCCTGGAAGCGCTCACAGTTCCGCACCTTCGTCGCCGTCGGCTCAGGGCTTCCCCCTTCCCCTACCCCCTCACGCACGATGGCTAGTCCTCAATCCAACCCTGCTCGCGGAATTTCACCTCGAGTGCCTCGGCGATCTTCTTTGTCATCCGCCGGCCGACGCCTTTCATCTTGCTTCGTCCCGTCAGCTCCTGGCCGATTTTCAAAGGCAGCGTCACGATCAGACCGATCGGATTGGCAGTCGCCGCGAACAAGACAACCGGAATCATGGCCCCCGGAGCTTTTCCCGGTTTCGAGGTAACCGTGCCAGAGCCGAGCTTGCGAACGCCCTGCTTCGTCGCAACGTAGCCTTCAGTACGACTGGAGATCTCAGCAGCGCCTGCGCCAAACCCGAGTACTACGCGTTCGAGGACACTTCCTTCATCAACCGAGATGAGATAACCGACGAGTATGAGATCGCCGACCTCAGGCGGCGATTCATCGGTCGCATGCGCCGCAGTGAGCCCCATCTCTTGGATCCGTTTCACGAGATCTTTTGCCATCGCACCGCCGAGCTCTCGCCCTGCCTCGACATCCTCCATCGACGCTTGGGAACCAACGTACTCCTGTCCCAATTCGGACCACTTCGGCAAACCCTCCGCGGTCACGGCAAAGTCGTGCACGAGTATCTGAGCCGGACGGGCCAGCCGCTCACCAACGTACTCTTCGCGCTCCGTGATCGTGATCGACGCACAACCCACGAGTAAGAATAGCGAGGCCAGCGATGCGAGCGCTGAAAACGGAACGAGCCCTCGAGAATCCCATCTCCTCATCTTCCCTCTCCTTATTGTTCTCGACTTTCGCATGTCCCCGGCATATTTTCTCGGTCATGCTTCGCGAGAGAGTACTCAACGTACAGCTACTGAGACTTGTTTAAATCCGCCGGTCTTTTGCCCGGTTCGGAGCTGAGGGGTCGGCGATGCGGGTTCGGCGTGGCACCCATACAAGAACAGCGTCGGAAAATGGGCCGGACTACGTGACCCAGATGCTCGAAGGACTCGGGCGTTGGGTGAAGGGTGCGGACCGCGGTCACCTGACCTGGGGCATCTTTCACTTCCAGAAGAGTGGCTGAGGGGGACCTTGGTGTGAGGGACATTGATGTGAGGGGACTCCAGTGAAGGGGGACTGGTCTCGTATCGAGCCTGCGGTCTTTTTCTCTTCCGCGGCTGTGGTCGTGTTCGTCCTCGCGTTCGGAGTCATCGACCCGGACGGCGCGAAAGACACTTTCCTGGGCCTGCAGGATTGGATCGTCGGGACCTTCGGATGGCTCTTCGTCGCCTCGACCGCTCTCTTCTTGGTCTTTTCGGTCTGGTGCACGCTGGGTGCACGCGGACGCCTGCGTCTGGGTCCGGAGGGAGAGGCGCCCGACTTCGCGCTGCACTCGTGGTTCGCGATGCTCTTTAGCGCGGGGATGGGCATTGGCATCATGTTCTTCGGCGTCGCCGAACCGGTGATGCATTATGCCAGTCCGCCTTCTGCCGCTGTCGGAAGCCCGCTAGCCGCACAACAGGCGATGACGATCACGTTCTTCCACTGGGGCCTGCACGCCTGGGGTGTGTACACCGTGATGGGCCTCGCCATCGCCTACTTCGGACATCGCAAAGGTTTACCGCTCGCGATCCGATCCACGCTCTACCCGTTGTTAGGCAATCGAATCCACGGCTGGATCGGCCACAGCGTGGATACGTTCGCAGTCTTTGGCACGATCTTCGGGCTCGCAACCTCGCTCGGGCTGGGGGCAATGCAGATCAACGCGGGCCTCCATCGACTCTTCGGGACTCCGGAATCCGCGGGTGTCCAGGTTGTGCTCATCGCCTTGATCACGGCGGGGGCGACGACTTCCCTCGTTCTCGGCCTGGATAAGGGCATCCGGCGTCTGTCCGAGCTAAATGTCGTTCTCGCGACGCTCCTCTTGTTGTTCGTTGCCGCTGCGGGACCGACGCTCGTTCTCGTGAAGGCGTTTCCGGCGCACATCGTGGACTACTTGGTTGCGTTGGTTCCCCTCAGTACGGGATACGAGCAGCTCGGCGACATCGCGTGGCAGAAATCTTGGACCCTTTTCTACTGGGCCTGGTGGATCGCCTGGTCGCCCTTCGTGGGCATGTTCATCGCCCGCATCTCACGCGGTCGAACCATCCGCGAATTCGTGCTGGGCGTGCTCCTCGTGCCGACGTTAGTCAGCTTCCTCTGGTTTACCGTGTTTGGCGGGTCGGCGATCACCCTCGATACGCAGAGTTCCGGCATCGCGACGGCGGTCGCAACGGACCTCTCGACGGGGATCTACGCCTTGCTGGATCGACTTCCCGCGGCGGGCATCACCTCGCTGCTGGCGGCACTCGTTGTAGCGGTCTTCTTCATTACGTCGTCGGATTCCGGTTCCTTCGTCGTCGATATGCTGACCTCGGGTGGCGATCCCGATCCGCCGGTCTGGCAGCGCGTGTTCTGGGCGGTGAGCGAGGGGGTGATCGCGGCGGCATTGCTCCTTGCAGGTGGGCTTGCGGCCCTGAAGTCCGCCGCCATCAACACGGGGCTACCGTTCTGTGTGATCTTGCTCTTCGTGTGCCTGGGGCTTGGACGAGCATTGCGCAAGGAAGGCAACGCGGCTCGCTCGGACTAGCGGTCAGAAGCGTCTGCTATGGCCAACTCCGGAATTCCGGTTTACGGGTCGGACATCTTGCTTTCTCGAGGCTCTCGCCGCTTGGGCGCGGGTTCGATTCAGGCCGCCACCAAGTAACGCTGAAGATTTTGGGACGGGCTCCGTGATCGGCGCCTTGGCCAGCTCTTGAACGACTCCCCCACCGCCGTGATCTCTCCAAAACAGAAAAGCCCGACGGAACGAGTCCGCCGGGCTTTATATGGGAATTGGGAAATGTGATGCTGTACTAGGAGTGGCCTCGAGCGGTGTCTAAGTGTCAAAAAAACATGCAACACAGACACAATTTCTTTGACTTTCTCGGCGACTCGGCTCTAAGCCAACTCACTTCCGCCTCAGCGGTTCTATCGGTCTCGATCGGGTCGTCGATTTTCGAATCGACCCCTGAAAACAGATGACCCGGAGCTGCGAAAATGCGGCTCCGGGTCTCCCTGGGAAGGGGATTGATGATGCACTAAGGAAGTGGCCGTTTTTCAGAATAGGTGTCAGCGAATTCGAACCTTTCTGAAAAAACAATCGAAGATCTTCATGAGTGCGATTGGCCAGGTTCTCGCCTCTCACGTCAACTTCCGCATTAGCGGCGCACCTTCCTTCAACTCAATTCCAAATGGTATCCGCCGTACTTTCGGACGCTCACCACGCCCTCTTCCCGGAGACTCCCCCGGACTTCGTCAAGCTGGACGTCGAAGCCGCAGAAAAAATCTCGCCCACATGCGAGAGCGGCGTTACCCCTGCGGATCATTGAGATTAAAGTGTGTCTTTCACCCGGAGTCGATGGCTGCTCTGCGCCCCACGACACGATCGAAGTTGACTGGCGCCATGCGGCGTTTCGGGTTCGCTGTGAAATTACAGATCCCGCTTGGATTGAGCGCCGCGGATAGACCCCATCTGGACTAAAAGGGCGGCTGTTTGCACGATCCTCCGATATTGGGCTACCGCTTCTCAGCCTGGGGAACGAGCGTCGATAATCCTGCGAAGGGTGCTCAATAGGTCACGTCGGGTACAGGGCTTACCCAGAACCTCTTTGAGTCCTCGCGCCCGGGTGAGGGGCCAGTAGTCCCAGCCGGTGGCCTAGTTGTCGGAACAGCTAGTATCGGGGGTGCGGAAAGCGCAGCTTGTTTTGCCGATCCGCCCA
>LWDU01033360.1_pt1 | contig 130094 bp, 96 predicted proteins | sample 727161 | NCBI WGS metagenome assembly LWDU01 (sample SAMN04566230, study PRJNA314399) | hydrothermal vent metagenome | isolation source: deep sea hydrothermal plume seawater | place: Mexico: Gulf of California, Guaymas Basin | collected 2004-07-11
TACTCCAACCATAGTTAGCACCTTTGCGAAGAATATTAATCTCTTCCCACTGATCTTGCCCAACGTCGGCGATCCAAATATTCCCCGTCAGAGGGTCATTAGCAATACGCCATGGGTTTCTAATTCCATAGGCGTAGATTTCTGGCAAAGCGCCTTTCGTCTGCAAAAAGGGATTGTCCTTTGGAATCGCATAATTTTTGCCTGCAGATTTATGATCGACATCAATTCTAAGGATGGTACCCATCGGATTACTTAAATCCTGACCACGGCCTTCGGGATCATTACGCCCACCGCCGTCCCCAAAACCAATATATAACAATCCATCATTACCAAAAGTCATCGGACCACCATTGTGATTTGCAAATGGCTGGTCGATCTTCATTAAAATCAATTCACTATCACCACTCGCCGTTCCAGTTGTTAGGTCCACCGTAAAACGAGAAACATAGCTAAACCGACCATTTTTCAGTGACGATTTATTGGACGTGTAATAAACAAACACGTATCCGTTCTGTTTAAACTTTGGGTGGATTGCCATCCCCAACAAGCCCTCTTCGTTTACGTTGGACGCTGCGTCATGAGCTTGTACTCGATCCTGTATATCTAGAATCACTGTTGCTTTCTTAACGTCAGCTTGGTTGTTAATGGCATAAATTCGCCCTCGCTGATCAGCGGCAAACAATCGATTCGTGCCATCGCCAGGATGAATCAATTCCACCGGACGCAAGACTTGAACGCGTCCGTTCTCATCCGCTCCTTCAAAATCCTCCCACTTTATTTGTGGAAATGCTTCGACAACTTCTAAGTCCATTTTCGAATCACTCGATTTCGGTGCGGCTTCATCAGCCCGTGGCAAGCGAATCTTGATATTTCGATAAGACACCAAATTGCCATGGTCCTGTAAACAAATATGCCCTTTGCCGGTTTTCCCAAACTCTGGATATTTCGCAAACTTACTTTTTGCAATTCGCTCAGTCCAGTCCTTTGAATTCATATTAAAATGAAAATAGCTAACACCATTAAGCTGTACTTCACAGTCTTTCTTCGCAATTCGTAAATACAATTGGTTCCATTCTCCCGCCGGCCGAGTGGCGTCATCCATCGCGATTCCCTGATAGCCAACTTGAGCCTCAAACATCTTTGCCCAATTTGGTTTGCTAGGTTTGTACAGCTGGTAAAGCCAGCCTGCTTTCTGTGGGTCATGACCGTCAGCGTTATCCTGCACTTGGATTTCGGGTCCAGTATGCCATGGTCGCGCCAATGATTCGGACACGTGGTACATGACACCACTATTACCACCTTTGGAAATCTTGTAATCCAACGACAATTCAAAATGATCATATTGCGCAACGGTAATAATGTCTCCCGCTCCAGCAGCTACCCGACTCAGGGCACCATCTTGCACTTGCCACCCAGCGCTAATGCCATCCTTCTTAAAGTTGCGCCAGCCTGTTGTTGATTTTCCATCAAACAACATCTTCCAACCTGTTAGTTTTTCTGCGGGAGTTAATCCGTTAAGTGGCACTTCCGCTCGTAGTTCTGTGACTTGCAAGCCATAGACAACAATAACACTGCACAACACATATCCGATAAGGGATTTCATAACTACTTCTTTCCTAGAGAGATAAATAACACAAAAATGGTTTCCTACGCGATGATTGCATCAATCGGTCGACCCACTTCTTTTTCAATACGTTTACGTTCAGGAATTTGCATCCGCGAGGAATCAAGTCCAAGTTGTTTTAACACCGTTGCATGAATATCAGTAATGTAATGACGTCCTTCAACGGCATGAAAACCGAGCTCATCCGTCGCACCATGCACCATGCCACCCTTGATGCCCCCGCCTGCCATCCAAACACTAAATCCGAAGGGGTGATGGTCGCGACCGTTTGAGTTTTGAGTGCCTGGCGTACGGCCAAATTCCGTCCCCCACACAACCAATGTCTCGTCTAACAAACCACGTTGTTTTAAGTCCGCGATTAAACCGGCAATGGGTTGATCAACTTCTTTGGACAACCGAGCGTGTCCTGTTTTGAGATTGCTATGAGCATCCCAAGCCCCCGCTCCACCATTGCTGCCATGAAATATCTGGATGAATCGCACACCTTGCTCGACCAAACGCCGCGCTGCTAAGCATTGTTGTCCCACTGTCTTTGTCTCTTTTTGATCCAAACCGTACAGGGACTGAGTCGCTTCCGTTTCATCCTGAAAGCGAACAATTTCCGGAATAGCACTCTGCATCCGAAACGCTAATTCATACGACTTGATGCGGGCCTTCATGGCGGCATCGTCAGGGTAATCCTGTTGTGCGATACCGTTGAGTTCGCCGAGTAACTGAAATTGAGCTAACTGTTCTTCTCGGTATATCTCTTTGCCGGGAGCCGCAAAGGGTAACGGATTTTTCGGATCTACATTCAATTGCACACCGGCATGTTCTGGCCCTAAATAACTCGCACCATGTGCCTCTTTGCCTCCGCAACAATCAGCAATAGGTGTCCCCATCACGATGAATTTTGGGAGATTCTCATTGAGGGTGCCTAGACCGTAGTGAATCCACGACCCAATCGTCGGAAAGAATCCATCCAAGCGATGACGGCCCGTATGAAATTGTAATTGTGCACCGTGGTTATTATCCGTAGTCCACATGCCACGACAAATCGATAATTCGTCTATCTGTTTGCTTAAGTGCGGCCACCAATCGCTAACTTCAATCCCACTTTCGCCATGTTTTCGGTAACCAACTTGCAGTGGATATACATTAGGCCAAATATGGCCATTGGCATCATCCGGAACAACCACTCGCAGGTTCTGCTCATTGTATTTATTCGTCAACGCATCTTTAAACGGAGTATCACCAATGCTTTGACCAGCGTACTTATTGAGTACCGGCTTAGGATCAAAGCTTTCCATATGACTAGTGCCACCGACCATGAACAGCCAAATCACATTTTTCGCTTTAGGCGCAAAATGCAACCGACCGGGTTCCATGCCACCTTCATTCCCAAACCCCTCCTCCGCGAACATGCTTCTGAGAACAACACCCGTAAAACCCATACCGGTACCAGCAAGAAACCGGCGGCGTGATGCGCGATTTGTGTGCGAATATTCGATCATAAGTGAATTCCTGTGAGTTAACGTATCGTAATGAATTCGTTGTGATTTAACAGAACTAACACCAAATTTTCACAAGCTCGGATTTGAGGGTCTTCAGCGGCGGCAATATCTACTTCGGCCCCCGAATCAAATTTGGTTAGCACATCGGGGTTACTTAGTTTTTCGGTCTGTTGGATAATGAAAGTCTGGCAAACGGCAAGTTCACGTTTGCTCGGTGGACGCCCTAAGATTTGTTCAAATCCCATATGAATAAATTTAGGAACGTTCCTGTCGTCAAGTTGTTGGATTATGCTCGCTGCCAATACTCGAGATTGACGCTTGGCTAATGGGCTATTAGCCATCGCCAGTGCCTGTTGCGGAATAATACTGTCTTTTCTCTCATAACATTCCTCAGGACTCGCAACATCGAAAAGTTGCAAAAACGTCATCTGTTTTTCGTAGGCTGTTTGGAAATAGACACTGCGTCGATAGTTGGTCATCCCATCAGCAAAGGGAATTTCTGGGCCTCCCATTTTGAAATCCAACACTCTAGAAACATGCAGTACGCTATCACGCAACACCTCCGCCTCCATCCGACGTGAATTCATTCGCCACAAGAACTTATTTTTTGGATCTTGCTGTTTGTTCCGGACTGATTCAGATTCAGCCGAAGAACGCATCTGATAGACACGACTATTCATAATCAAACGGTGAACATGCTTCATGCTCCAATTATTTTCCATCAACTCAACCGCCAGATAATCCAACAACTCTGGATGTGAAGGCGATTGGCCATTGAGTCCAAAATCAAACACGGAGGACACCAACGCTTTACCAAAATGCCTTAACCAAATATGGTTAATCGCCACTCGAGCGGTCAGCGGGTTGTCTCGTGAAATAATCCAGTTAGCAAATGCCAGGCGGCGACCACTGCTCGTCTGAGGATAAGTCGGACCTAGTGAAGAATACGCAGCGCCCACCGCCATTTCTTCTTTACTAAGTTTCGCTACCTTATCCTTCGCGGTCTTCGCCGCTTGGATGGCGTTATTGAGCTTCTTCTTATTTGCCTCATTATCTGCCGTCGTCACTCTCGCTTCCGCCGCAGTCACTGCCGCTTGGGCAACACCTTCCTCATGTGTTGCCTGCAACCGTTTCATGGTTTGTTCCGCCGAAAATGCGATTTGATTCAATTCCACAATACCATCCGAGGACGACCGTAATTCTCTAAACTTTGCCTTGTCCGCTGCAGTCCGAGTCGCAACAAATATTATTTGTTGTTGTTTCACATCTAGTGCGAGCTTAGCTATTTTAACCGCGTGCTCTGCGGAAGCTAACCGATCCGCTAATGGCAAGCTATTTGGAGATTCCTTAGGCACGCCCGATTTTGGTAATTCCAAAATAGCATCTGCAGCTAACGTGCTGATTTTCAATGAGTCGATTGTGCCTTGGCTATCAAACGTCCAAAACTGCAAAGGTCCTTTTGCCCGAACTGGAGCAAAACTCAAAGCTTGGACAAACTCGCCATTGAGATACACATTGGCAAGCTGCCCTTGAATCAAGAACCGAATTGATATCTTCTCATTGAGTTTAATATTTTGGGGCAGTGTGCCATCTTTTCGATACACGATCGCGGCACCATCTCGCTCGGTAAACTGCGATTTCGGTCCGCCAGCATAGGCACTAACATAAAATCCTAAACAGCGGCCTGCCTCTTTATCAAAATCAAACCCAATCGATTTCCATTTTTCGCCGCCTCTAATTGTCACGTCAATAGTTAACTCAAAATCCTGTGGTAACTCAGTCTGCAATTCAATCCGGCGCACCTGTTCGCCCAGTTCATTTTGAACCAATGCTCCATCCTTTATATTCCAATCGCCGTCTATTATTTTCCAACGTTGATTATCGAGTTCCTCAAAGTCATCCTGCAAAACCACAACTTGTTTTTTAGCAGCAACCAAGGGTTCCTTTTCTCCCTCTTCATCCTTATTATCTTCAGCGACTTTTTCTTGCATCAATTTCTGCAAGCTGCCCTCTGCCGATTTCAACTGGCTTGTTGCCGACGCCAACTCGTTTTCCGCTCGAACTCGATCCTGTTGTTGTGCCGAATCAGTGGAACCAGGATAAAACGCTGCCGCGGGTAGTTTTACCGATTCAACTTTAAGTGGTACATCAAACAACGACGGAATGCCGGGCAGCATGACCTCGTCTTTTTTAGGTGTCCGATCATCGCCTCTCAAAAACACATAGGTTTGGTCGTTCAATCGTTTATCGAACACTCGAGGAATCGTTTGTCCGAGGGGATTCACCGAAGATGCGACTATAGAATCGCGAACGTCATGTGTTTCAAAAATAGCACGGTATTGGTAATAGGCTCGTTGGGAAATCGGGTCGTACATATGGTCGTGACATTTAGCACAACCGATCGTCAATCCCAAAAACGCTTTTCCGCTATGTTCGATTGTCTTATCAAGCCACGTGTGTCGATTGAATTTATACCAACTGCGAACTAAATAACCGGTCGCACTTAATGCCGCGGGATCAGTGGGCGCAACTTCATCACCCGCCAGCATATGCTGTACCATCGTGGCATAGCTTTTGTCTTTGTTGAGTGAATCAATAATCCAATCACGCCAGTGCCAAACATGTTTTTGGCTATTGCGAACTTCTGCTTTATATCCTGACCAATCACTGTAGCGCCAAACGTCCATCCAGTGTCGTCCCCAACGTTCACCATAACGGTCACTCGCTAATAGCTGATCCACTAAATCTGCCATCGCAGTTGCCGATTGATCAGCAAGAAACTGTTCGACTTGACTCACCGTCGGTGGAATCCCCTTTAAATCCAAATACGCTCGGCGGATGAGTGTACGGCGATCGGCAGTTGTAGTTGGTTGTAAACCGTGTTGCGAGTGACCCGCGGATATCCAACGGTCAATTTCATTTGTATTCCATTTGCCGTCCTTGCTTTGGGGAGCTGGGATTGCCACTGGTTTATCGTATGCCCAGTGCTCAATACTAGCGGCATCATCACTGCCAATGGCTCCGTCATCAATCCACTTGACTATCAGATCGATCTGTTGACTTTTCAGTGGGGGACCACCGGCGGGCATTAACAAATCTTCTTCTTCGTCTCGCAACACTCGGATTAACAAGCTCGCCTGACTGTCACCCTTAACAATCGCTGGCCCACGAACGCCGCCGGTTAACATGGCTGCGATAGAATCGAGACGTAATTCACCCTCTGCTTCAAGTTGGCTGTGGCACTTAAAGCACTTGGCCACCATGATCGGCTTGATATCGCGGAGATAATCGACAGCATCTTGGGCATGCATCGCAGAACCGAGCCACGATACCATGCAAATCCAAAAGATAGTGACAAGTCGATTCATTATATAACTGTATTTCCACCCCTAGATTTTGGATTGTCAGATGTACTTATCTAAGTAACCTGCATTGTAATCCAAATTTAAACACCTTGTTAAAAAAACGGACGCTCCGCTCCTGCAAAACGGGGATTCATTGTCTTGCCAGACTCGAACGAGCTCGATCGGAAAACCGCTCTTCGTCGGCAAGCGGACACCGAAAGCCGCCCCCGCACTAATGAATTTTGGTCGTGCCGTTTACACGCATGGTATGTGCCGCTGTTGTTCTAAATATTGGACAACCTGATCTGCGAGGGCGGCCGCCTCGTCTTGCCCCGCATGCAAATGCAATTCCGGTGACTCCGGGGCCTCATAGGGGTCGTCGATCCCCGTCATGCCTTTAATTTCGCCGGCTCGAGCTTGTCGATATAAACCTTTCGGGTCCCGTGATTCACAAAGTTCGAGCGATGCATCGACATAAACTTCGACAAAGGCACTCGTTTGAGATTCCAGCCGCTGTCGTACCTCTTGCCGATCGCGACGATAGGGACTTACAAATGCGGCCAATGTGACGAGACCAGCGGAGGCAAACAATGCGGCGGCACTGCCCACCCGGCGGATGTTCTCTTGACGATCTTGTGCTGAAAAACCCAAACCAAATCGCTGGGCAAACTCCTCACTAAAATCAGCCAGAATTTCTTTACTTGCCGTAAGACCATGCCGCACGTTGTCGCCATCCAGTAATGTCGTGTGGACACCGCGAGCAAAAAGTTTCTGTTCAACGATATTGGCGACTGTGCTTTTACCGCTACCGCTGAGTCCCGTAAACCAGACGACACAACCGCCATGGCCATTTAACTCAGCATGTTGCTCTGGTGTCACGGAATGTTCGTGCCATGTGATTTGCGTATCGTCCATGCTATCTCCGTCTCTGACTTTCCCAATCGATACTTAGCCTATTTATTCGGCTTGAATTCCAGCTAGCTGGCATAGTTGAGCATTCATTACGTGTTGAGGACAACTCCAAACCATAAAAAACAGCGCCTCTTGGCACCAACGTCCGGTTGGATGCCCCGTCACAAATCCAGCACCTTTGGCCGCTGATAATGATGCTTGAGTGGCGCGCAGCACCAAATCATTAGCTCGTATCCTTAAATCTTCAGCAGCACAGGATGCAATACCGGCGGCTGTATCTAACAATTCTCCCCGTAGCCCTTCCCACTCTGTCCGTAGCGACTGCGCTGGATCTCGCAAATCATCGCGCTGCTGTGACTCCTCCACAACAAATTCAATTGCCGCGCCAGCCAATCCAATCGCCAACGTTGACGTTTGTAATCCGCCCGTGCGCGCTCCGATGCCTGCCGCCATTACATTTTCAACAGGGCCACCAAGTAACCATTTTCGATCCACCTCAACGTTATCCATACTTACTCGACCAGTGTGGCTGGAAGTCAACGCTACCAAACGCGCTGGATCGTGCAGCGTAACTCCCGTTAATGAAGTCGGCATGACCGTTAAGATTTGTCTTCCGTCCTCAAGAGTTGCGCCAATGACCAAGGTTTCGGCTTGAGTGGCTCCGGTAACCCAAGGACAGAATCCGTTGAGGACAAATCCGGTTTCGGTTTCGACGGCAGTCAACACAGATTTCGCCAAATGCCGATGGCTCGTAGTCAAATGTGAAATACCAACAGTTGAAAACTGGCTGCCGTCTAACAGATTAGGAAGTAATGTTTGCCGCGCATAGTCGTTGCCCGCCAGGGCAATTCGCTGACAAGCACCGGTGCGTTGAGTGATGATGAAGGTGGTTGTTTGGCAAGCCGCACCAAGTGCTAGGTAGCCTCGCGCCAAATCAACCGCCGACCAGCCCAAGCCACCATGTTCTTCATCGATAAACCATTTAAAGACACCATACTTACCGCATAATTCTAATTGCTTACGCGGCCATGGAATTTCGCCTGCTGTCGTTGGGTTATCTAGTTGAGAACTTAAATCGCGCAATGCATTACACAATAGCACTAAGGCCGGGTCGTCTGGCGATAAAATTAGTTCCAAGTTTACAAGTTCATTCATCTCGTCATTATATCCTCAACAGACACATTTTGAAGGGGCACGTCTGAATACGGATTACCGACACATCTTAAAAATGGTACCCTGTATTACAACAACTATGAACAACAAAAATGATTTGCCATTGTGCCAGCGGCACTTTGGACAAATACATTATCTTTTAGACAGGAATAAATTTGTGCCAAATAAAGTGGACGTAGTTTACCTAGACGCTGAGGACAATGTTTGTGTAGCAGCCCGCGATTTACCTGCTGGGCACACCTTAGAAATCGCTGGCCAACATTTTAGTCTACAACAAGACATCCGTATTGGTCACAAAATTGCTGTCGTTAAAATTTCCAATGATTCACCCGTTTTCAAATATGGACAGCCCATTGGCATAACGACCGAACCTGTGTCTCCTGGGCAATGGGTGCATATTCACAATGTGCGATACGATGTCCCTGAAGGTGATTATGAAAAGGCGACCCAACACCCGCCTGTACCGGAACCAATGACCGACCGCACATTTATGGGTTACCGGCGAGCGAACGGTTCCGTCGGCACACGCAATTACATCGCAATTCTTGCCTCCGTAAATTGTTCCGCTACAGTCGCGCGATATATCGCCAGACATTTCACCGACGAACTATTACAGGAATACCCTAACATCGACGGCGTTGTTGCATTCTCTCACGGAGAAGGCTGTGGCATGGAATTTGGTGGCCTACGGCATGAGATGTTGAACCGTGTTATGGGTGGAATTGCGCGGCATCCAAATATCGGTGGGTATTTGATCGTTGGACTGGGGTGCGAGCAAGGTACCATTGGTTATCTAGTGGAAAGCCAAAATCTCGTGCAAATTGAAGGGCTCGCAGATTCAGACGATCTAGGAAATACTACGGGACAACTCGCTGGACCTCCAACCCTCAGCATGCAAGATCATGGCGGTACAGTGCGGACAGTAGAGTTAGGAATTGAACAAGTCAAGAAACTATTACCGTTAGCGAATGCTATAGAACGCGAAGAAATACCTGCCAGTGAAATCGTGTTGGGATTAGAATGTGGCGGGTCCGATGGCAACTCGGGAGTCACCGCTAACCCAGCATTAGGTGTGGCTAGCGACATGCTTGTTGCCTGTGGCGGCACAGCAGTGCTATCAGAAATGCCTGAAGTTTATGGTGCGGAACATTTATTAACCGCACGGTCACGTAATGAAGAAGTGGCAGACAAGTTGATTGAACGTATTCGCTGGTGGGAATGGTATACCGATTTGTTTGGCGAAAGCATCAACAACAATCCCTCGATGGGAAACAAAGAGGGTGGACTCACGACGATTACCGAGAAATCACTGGGGGCCATCGCCAAAGGTGGCTCAACGGTTCTCGAAGCCGTTTATGAATATGCTCAACCGATTAAGCAACGGGGCTTCGTCTTAATGGATACGCCCGGGTTTGACCCCGCGAGTGTTACAGGAATGGTTGCCGGTGGAGCAAATGTCGTTGTATTTACGACCGGTCGCGGTAGCTGCTATGGCTGCAAACCAACGCCCTCCATTAAGGTGTCGACCAACACGCCAATGTTTGAGCGAATGAAAGACGATATGGACCTTGATGCAGGAACCGTTTTAGCCGGCCGTACATTAGAAGAAGTTGGTAGCGATATTTTTGATGAAATTTTGGCCGTAGCTAGTGGTAAGAAAACTCGCAGTGAAATCCATGGCATGGGTGAAGATGAATTTGTACCCTGGACGGTCGGGGCTCAGTTATAACGCCACCGTTCAATGCCATGTCATCCGAACAAGAATTATCGATTCGTGAAATATTTTGACATCATCAGTAGCCGCTCTCGATCACCCATAGCAATGCTTGCTCGAGGAGGTCTACACGTATTAGCAATTCCCTACGGCATCACCATTTACTGTCGAAATCAGTGGTTCGATAAACAAAGCTCGGCATCCACTCGAATATCAATCCCTGTCATTAGCGTTGGAAACATCACCGCCGGTGGAACAGGCAAAACACCGATGGTCGAATTCATCGCGCGGTATTTCCGACAACAGCAGATTCGAGTGACGCTCGTAAGTCGCGGGTATGGCTCGAAAGATGGTAAACCCAATGACGAAGCGTTGGAACTCGAACGAAAACTTCCGGACGTGCCCCACTTACAAAATCCGGATCGAGTGGCGGCCGCTGAGCTGGCTATCGCTGAATTCGAAGCCCAAGTGATTTTACTGGATGACGCATTTCAACACCGACGGATCAAGCGTGACTTCGATATTGTATTAATCGATGCCACCTGCCCTTTTGGCTATGGGTACCTACTTCCTCGAGGATTGCTGCGGGAACCCCTACGTAATCTAAAACGTGCCGACCTGATTGCCATCACGCGGGTTGATCAAATAAGTACAGAACAACACCATCAGCTTGAAAAACAAATCCAACGCTTTAATGCAACGGCGGATATCGTTTCGTTCTCACATGCAATTACAGGCATTGAGAACAATAGCGGCGCACAACAGGGGCTATCACATCTCAGTGGGAAACGCATCGTCGCATTTTGCGGAATTGGAAATCCGCAAGTATTTCAAGACATGCTAGCGCAACAAGGTCTGCATGTAGTCCATTTTGAAAGTTTCGTGGATCACCATGATTATCAGCGCACCGACATCCAGCGATTAGTAACATTAGCTGAGACTCATCAAGCAACCGCATTTGTTTGCACGCACAAAGATCTCGTTAAAATTCAGGTCAATCACTTAGGAACCGCTGAACTTTGGGCCTTGAGTGTTGCCGTTACCCCCACAAGCGGGGCGAAAGAATTCACTTCAGCTCTAGACACAATCATCACCACGATTTCAACAGGCGAGTGACATCCATGTCGACGACTACATTATCTGCAGCACCCGTATTAATAATTGGAGCGACATCAGGGATTGCCCAAGCAGTTGCCCATCGACTCGCGCGTCAAGGGACATCGTTAGTGTTAGCAGCACGCAATGATAGTGAACTGCAAGCTATTGCCAGTGATCTCAGAATTCGACACGAGATTCCTGTTAAGACGGTCATCTTCGAAGCTTTAGATTTTGAAAATCATCAAAAATTCATCGAAACTTGCTGGTCTGAGGCGGAGTTCGACATGCAGGGCGTTGTCGTTTGCCATGGTTCGCTTCCGGATCAGAAAGCAGCGGAAGCCGATTGGTCCATTGCTCGACAGGCACTTGATATTAACTTTACCTCGGCCGTATCCGTGCTGGAAAAACTTGCGGCAAAATTTATAGCTCAAGGTCACGGTGGATACCTCACCGTCCTTTCGTCCGTTGCGGGCGATCGAGGACGACAAAGCAATTACATCTACGGCGCGGCCAAAGGTGGGTTGAGCATTTATTTACAAGGATTACGTAACCGCCTGTACCACGATGATATTCATGTTTTAACGGTAAAGCCTGGGTTTGTTTATACCGCAATGACGGCCGCGGTATTAAACGAAAAGTCACCGTTAGTGGCTTCTCCGGATCAAGTCGCTCGAGATATCTGCCGTGCGATTGCCAAACGCAAAAACGTAATTTACACCCGCTGGTTTTGGCGGTGCATCATGTGCATCATCATGAAAATACCTGAATGGAAATTCAAACGTATGAAAATGTGAATGCAAACCTGTTTTTCACATATCGAGGTGCTCATTCACAGGCAAAATTACTTAGAAAATTGCACTGGAAACGCCGATACTACATATATACGCATATAATAGTAGCTGACGTACTTTTCTAACCAATCCAATCCAAGTCTGAATCATCTTATGGCCACTGGTTCTATCTCAACAAACGCTAGCACGGACACCGCAGCAGACTCGGTACAAGTCGCTGATGTCTTGTCTGTAAATTGTCGACGGTTGAAATTAGCCGAAGTGGGCATCGTTGCGAGTCGCTTTGCTCTTGTTACCACCGGATTACTACTGTTAGCGTTTGTTATCGACCATTGGGCCTATCTAATTCACACTTCCGCATCACTAGGATCGTTCGGACGGTGGATATTCTTCTTGGCACTTGCCATCGTATTTCCAATTGTGCTCGCCAAACAGACCGTGCAACATATCCGCCGAAGAATCAATCCTTTATTCGCTGCACAGCAAATCGAAATAGACTCTCCGGAAATTAAGAACAGCGTCAGTAATTTTTGGCAACTACGAACACCTTCTACCCACGTCCACCCCTCGATTCAACAAGCCATGGCGGCGCGGGCCAACCTAGACCTGACCGATGACCGAATTAATGATGGAATCAACACGCGTTCTCTTACACTATGGGGCTACGCTGGACTCGCTGCTTTGGCATTGACCGCCATCTATTTCGCTTGGATGCCACAGCCTTCAATACAAACAATCCATCGCATCTTGATTCCTTGGGATTCCGTTGCTCGACCGTCTGAGATAACTATCAACAATATTCTCCCCGGTGATGTTGAAGCCCAATATGGTGATACGCTACAAATCACAGCAGAAGTGGACGGCCTGGATGAGGATGAGCCCGTTCGATTGTTTTATCGCGCTGTAAACGGCAGTTCTAGCGGACAACCGATATTGATGACTCCCCGCTCGGGCACCTCTATCTTTGCAGCCACGATTGCCGACAATAAATCTGGAATCCAACAGTCAATACAGTATTGGATTGTCGCTGGTGAACCGACTAAGCGAACGGCGCAATCCAATATATTCCAAATCACCGCAGTCGCTGCACCTCACATTCAAATTCAGTCAATCGAATACGCTTATCCTGCTTACACTCAACTGCCGCGAACAGTCGTGACAGACCGATTTAATATCGATGCCGTTGAAGGCACAGAACTCACAATCAAAGCGGAATCTAACCAAGTGATTGAAACTGCGTCTCTTTATCTGTTCCGACCCAATGCAACGCAACCGACAAAACGTAGCGCGACTCAAATAAAAAACAACTCCTGTGAATTCCAGCTAACCCTAGCACTACTCAATGATCAGTTAACTCCTGAATTTTCGCATTTTGAAATCGCAATTTCCACCGCCGACGGTAAAACCAACTCGGATCCGATTCGCTATGGCATTCAAGTCCAAACCGACATTGCACCGGAAATTACCATTGAATCACCCACTGCGAATGAACTTGAAACCGGCCCCATCCAACTCCCACTGAACCAAAATCTAAAAATCCAGTTTCAGGCGCATGACCCTGATTACGGACTCGAGAAAATTGAGTTCATAATTCAACACGGCGACCAGAAACCGTTAACTAAATCGTTGTTTCATCACGTTCCGGGTAGTGAGGAAGTTATCCATAAAAATGTGGTTTTCAATCCTCAAGCATTAAAAATTCCCTTGGGTAGTCGAGTCATCCTTTTTGCCAATGCCTCTGATAACCGACGGATTTCAGCGCGGCCAGAACCCAATGTCAGTTCGTCGGAACATTTGGTTATCCACATAGTCGAACCTGATGAAAATGGAACTTCCTCTGACACGACAAATAATAGTAGTAACGGCGACAGCGAGCAAACTGACAATCCTGACCAACCAAATCCTCCCGATCAAAACGACTCTCAGTCCGATGATATGCCAGAGAACAACGACGGCAATCAAGGGGAATCAACGTCCGACCAAGATGGCATGGGTGGAGGCGAAGGTTCAGAGGGTGAAGCATCCGAGGGCGCGGGTGGAGGCAGCGGTGACGGCCAACAAGCCGATAAGCCGCAAAATCCTAACGGCGACCAAAATGGCCCTAAACCCGACGCCCAAGGCGATATGGGTAATCCCAGCGAAAACCCAAAAACTGGCAGTCAGTCTTCCGAGTCTGGTGAAGATGGCGGCGAATCCAAGCCGAGCGAAGGTGAACCAAATGGGGAAAATATGAACGACCCAACAAATGGTAACACCGGGGACCAAGGTAATCCGAAAGAACAAAAGAATCCGGGCGATCTAGCTACGGGCAATGATGCTGAAATTGGTACTGGTGACAGTTCCCAAGGTACACCAACAGGCGAACAGTCCAGTCAAGGCGATCAGTCCAATCAAAACGATAACCCTGAACAAGAAACGCAGGGAGCGAAAAACGAAGACTTGCATGACGGTGAGATTTTCGAACGCACCTTGAAACACCTACGAGAAAATCAAGTTTCCCAAGGTAATAAACCACCCATGAATTCCGAGACGGAGGCTGGCACGAATTCGGACAACACGCAAATTCAAAAAGATCCCAAAAAAACTCAACCACCTAATGATGCCGGCGACCCAAGTAACAATCCAAATAATCAGCGATCACCTACGGAACAAGAAAATAATACCCCCACTGGTCAGGAAACTCCCATGCCAGGGGGACAAGGAGAAACAACGACTGGTGATTCCAATTCTGCCAACCCAACGGAAACATCTCAAAACGATCCAAATAACCCTTCCCCTGATCCTGCGACTGGCTCAGGAGGAACCGGGACATCCGCCAAGACACTCGGCGAAACGGATGGCCCAGAAGAATCAACAAATGGATCTCAGCAGCAACAAGATAACACGGGACAACAAACATCCAACGGATTCGCTGATACCGACGGCCCAACAGGAACAGATCAAGAAAGCGAAACCAATGGTGGGCCACTCAATGACCCCAACAAGCAACTTGAACAAAAACAAATGAACAAGATACTTACGGAACAAGAATTGGCGGATTTACAGTACACTCGCAAAGCGACCGACTTGGCGCTGCAATACTTAAAAGACAAACAGCACGACCCCGACCAGAAACTGCTTGATGACCTAGGCATCACCGCCGAACAAATGCGAGAAATGATCGCGCGTTATGAAAAACTCAAAAAAGACAAAACTCCGCAAGGCAAACAAACCTTAGACGAATCGTTACGAGCACTTGGTTTGCGCTCTTCTAAGAACCAGACACCTCGCACGACAAACGTGCAGTCTGAAAATGTAACAGGTGTTCGTAACAATGGTGTTGTGTCGGGACTACCCGCTGATCTCCGCCAGAAATTTCGCTCGTTCCGTAAAGGCACAAACGTGTCGGATGAGTAAAGATAGGCGACTCGTAAAAACATTTGCGGGTTGTAAGGATCGCCCTCCCGAGACCGTTAGTTTTTAGCAGTTATCCAAGATTAGTTGGCTTTGGTCTACACAATATTTGGTAGCAAATTGACTAGGCTTCAGCAGGTAAACTCTCACTGCTGGAAATTACGTATAATTTAGCCTGTCCGCCGTGTCTGCCGGGCACAAGAGAATGTAAACTTAAATATATTACAAATTAAGTAAATTTTGGTGGTCTCCCCGCGGCCCGACCACCCGCCCTTTCATTCAAGTTTTCAGCAGCATGCACAACAGCCAAACACGGTACTTAGTCCCATTTGACCCCAAAAAATTGATCCATCGATTTACGGATGTATTAATTATTGGTGGTGGATTAGCTGGCCTGCGAGCGGCCAATGCCGTCGCACCCGAAAACCAGGTGATCTTGGTTACCAAAGAACAACTGCAACAATCCAACAGCAATTATGCTCAGGGCGGAATTGCCAGTGTCACGCACCCCGACGACCATTTTGACAACCACGTGCGAGACACACTAACGGCTGGTGGCGACTTATGCGACCGTGATGTTGTTGAGATGGTCATTCGCGAAGCGCCGGAACGAGTCGCTGAATTGGTGAGTTGGGGAACTGATTTCGATCACAACGATGGCAATCCGCTACTAGGTCGCGAAGGTGGCCATAGCCATCATCGCATTCTGCATGCACTCGGAGATGCCACTGGAAAAGAGATCATCCGCGCGATGATTCAATGGACGCACAAACAGAGCAATATTCAAATATGTGAAAATGCATTTACCGTCGACTTACTAACTCGCAACAATGCATGCCATGGCGCTTTGATATGGGAAAACAATCAACTGACGATGGTCTGGGCCAAGCAGACAATCCTCTGTACTGGTGGGTGCGGGCAACTTTATCGCGAGTCAACCAACCCCCAAGTTGCAACTGCCGATGGACACGCCATGGCTTATCGCGCGGGAGCTGAATTGGCCGATATGGAGTTTATGCAATTCCACCCAACCGTTTTGTATATCGCTGGCAGTAGTCGCAGCTTAATTACTGAAGCAATGCGTGGCGAAGGCGCCCATTTGGTTGACCAAGATGGGCATCGCTTTATGCCGGAATATGACGAGCGTGGCGAACTCGCACCACGCGATATCGTATCCCATGCAATCGTTTGTCAAATGAGCAAGAAACGACATCCCTGTGTTTATCTCGATTTATCACATCTTGATGCTGATGCTGTCTTACAACGATTCCCTGGGATTGCTGAATCATGCAGACAATTCGGAATCGATATCACCTCCGATAGAATTCCAGTCCGCCCTGGTGCACACTATATGATCGGTGGCGTCACTGTCGATCAACAAGGGCAAACCAGTTTGGATGGATTATGGGCAGCAGGCGAAGTTACCTGCAGTGGGCTCCACGGGGCCAATCGCTTGGCATCAAACAGTCTACTGGAAAGCCTAGTCTATGGTGCTCATGCAGGCACCGGTGCTTCGCACCGCGCGGATCAAATGCCAAAGCACTATGAAGTGCTGCCGATTCACAATGCCCCAATCGAATCCAATCAAGAGTCACTGGACGTTTCCGATATCACTAATTCGCTAAAGAGTCTGATGTGGCACAGTGCTGGCGTATTAAGGAATGCTACGGATTTAGAAGATGCCCGAGTAACCATAAATCAATGGGAAAATTATGTGTTAGCAGCACAAATGCCTGACAAAAATGGCTGGGAGCTACAAAACATGCTTACTGTAGCCCGTACAATGGTACAATCAGCTCTTACCAGAAAAGAATCTCGTGGCGTACATTTAAGAATCGATTTCCCTGAAACTGACAATGCCCACTGGAATCAACACATTCAAACTTCTCGAAACATCTAAAATCTGCAAACTAGCTAAGAATTGAGAAACATTTTCCTCTCTGCAGACGTATTGAGAATTCGGCAATTGCCTGTTTTAATAAGATAGATAGCAAACCTTCATTTCACTATACATCCCAACTACATAGCACAGTTTTTCAATAAGAATAACCAATGACAGCAGAATCAACGACGATCGATGAAACAGCCGAGTCCGGCTTAACCGCAAAAGCACCTGACGAGTCCGGCTTAACCGCAAAAGCACCTGGCGAGTCCACTGCAACAGAAATCACTGATGCGGCGCCGACCCAATCCGCAGCTGAACCAAACACAGCGATGATTGAGGCCATCGGGCTTTCGAAGTTTTACGGTGAATTTTCAGCTTCACGCGATGTGAACTTCAAAATCAATCAAGGTGAAGTTGTTGCCTTTCTCGGGCCCAACGGTGCCGGCAAAAGCACCACAATGAAACTCCTCACCGGCTACCTCGCCCCCTCTGAGGGTGTCGCTAAAATAGCGGGCTTCAATATGTCCAGCCAACGAATTCAAGGACTTCGCAACCTTGGATACCTGCCAGAAAACGGCCCTTTGTATCTGGACATGACTCCCCATTCCTTGCTGAGCTTTTTTGCGGATGCTCGCGGCATGTCACGCAGTCGACGTAATGACCGAATTGCAGCGGTTGTCGAACTTTGTGATTTGAGCAGTGTTATTTATAAAGCCATCGGAAAACTCTCCAAAGGATATCGTCAACGTGTTGGTATGGCTCAAGCGTTACTACACGAACCCAATGTATTAATTATGGATGAACCAACTGCCGGTTTAGATCCAAATCAAATTCAAGAAGTTCGCAACACGATGAGTCGTCTAGGAAAAAACCGTACAATTCTATTGTCAACACATATCATGCAAGAAGTCGAAGCGATGGCGAGTCGCGTCATCATGATTAATGAAGGCGGACTTGTTTACGACGGCGCCACGACCGCGTTGGCAAAAGACGGCGAAACACTCGATCAAGCCTTCCGACGTTTGACTATTGCTACCGATCGGATTTAACGCCTCGCAACACCTCTGCAGATTGACGGGGTGATTTCAACAGGCGTTCAATCACACACCCGAGTCAAGCTTCATCAAATCATTTCCAAACAACCAGATAACTACACTAATCCAACAAGAATAAAATAACTATGGACACCACTGGTACAAATCTATTTTTAGCACTGTTTGATCTGCTGTTTCGCGATTTACTAATCGTCATTGTACTCGCAGCAGTCATCGTGCCACTATATTTCACGCGAACCGCTGCTATTGCTGTCGTCCGCCGCAACTTCAAAGGCTACTTTAGCAATCCAACAGGCTATGTTTTTCTCTGCGTGTTTGTGCTGCTTACTTCCTTTGCCGCGTTTTGGCCCCATCAATTTTTCAATGCAAACCTCGCTAACCTAAATCAACTCAATCAGTTCCTACCACTGATTATGCTCATTTATATTCCGGCCATTACGATGAGCATTTGGTCAGAAGAACGACGGGAAAAAACAGATGAATTACTGTTAACACTACCAGCGCACGATTTCGACATCGTAATTGGCAAGTTCCTAGCAGCCGCTTTGATTTTCACCGTCTCCTTGCTGTTCTCTCAAATCTCAAACTTCCTCGTGTTGGCCTCCCTAGCACGCACTCCTGCAACTTATATCGTCGACCTAGACACCGGACTTCTCACCACAAACTACTTTGGCTATTGGTTAATTGGGCTTTCCATGCTGTCGCTAGGAATGGTTGCATCGTTTTTAACGCGCAACGCAACCATCGCCTTCGTATTTGGGCTCGCATTGAACATTCCACTTGTCGCCGCTGCGTCCGCAGATGTCATAGCACAATCATCGCACATTGCGCAAATTATCTCTCGCTGGGGAATCTACTCGCAGTTCGATGATTTCCAACGCGGGATACTTAGCCTGTCCTCGGCGATGTACTTCTGCATGATCATTTCAATCGGTCTGTACTTATGTATGGTCCTGATTGGGAAACGACACTGGTCCGGTGGTAAAGATGGAGCTTCACTATGGTGGCACTACTTAATTCGAACCGTCGCCTTAGTGATCGCCATGCTGTCGCTCACTATCGTGTTTGATCAACGCGACTTAGTACGATTTGATACCACCCGCGGCAAAGTCAGTTCCTTGTCGGATGACTCACGAAAACTCATTGCCGACCTTGACCCAGAACACCCTGTCTACATCGAGGCTTTCATCAGTAGTGAAGTTACCAAGGAATATGTCAAAACGCGTTATGATTTAATATCGATGCTCAAAGAGTTCGGGAATCATGAAGACATCCACCTCACCATCCTCGATACCCTTGAACCATTTAACGAAGCCGTCGCTACCGCAGAAGAAAACCATGGCATTCCACTATTAACCGTGTCCGGTACAAGTGGCAGCCAAGAAATTATCATGGGCGCTGTATTCCGCAGTGGACTCCAAAAAGTTGTTGTGCCGTTTTTTGAATATGGAATTCCCGTGGAGTACGAACTTGCCCGTAGTATTGCAACCGTGGCTAAAGGCAAACGCAAAACCATTGGCGTGATCGATACGGATGCAGATATTATGGGTGGCTTTAGCTTCGCCGGCGGGCAACCTAGCCGTATTCCACAACAAGCGATCGTAACGGAATTACAAAAACAATATCAAATGGAAAACGTCGATGCCACGCAAGAAATATCCGTGGGTGACTACGATATGCTGTTCATCGCTCAACCCTCGTCACTCGAAGAAGAACAATTAACCAACGTCATTCGTGCCTTGCAAGCGGGCATCCCCGCAGTCGTTTTCGAAGATCCGCGGCCAGAAACAATGCAAGTCCCTGGCACGGGGCAACCACGTCCACCCGCCGGTGGTGGTGGGATGATGGGAATGGGCGGCGGACAACCTCAGCCCAAATGTAATCTAACACGGCTATGGGATACTCTTGGAATCCAAATCCCAGGTACCCAGTCACGCACCAATCCTGGTTTGTACGAGCCCGACCTAGTTTGGCAACCCGATAATCCTTACCCGCTACTAAAATATCGAGGCATCCTTGATACGTGGGTCTTTACCACATGGCTCGATGGGGAACATCCAATCACCTCCGGCTTACAGGAACTGTTGTTACCCGTCCCAGGCGCTATTGAAATCGATGAAACCAAAAGCCATCTAGAGGTCACCCCACTGGTAACTTCATCCCGTGATGCTGGGACCGTTAAATCTGCGGATTACATGTTAGAAATGCAAGCGCTGTCCCGCGGTGATCGCGGTGCCCTAGAACGCATCAAGCAATTACAGTCTGAAGGTGACCGCGGCAGTAATAACCTTGCCGTCTATATCGAAGGCGAACCTGTGGGCGCAGTGGCCAGTGATGACGGTGGTGAAAAACCTGTTATGAAGGTCGTTTATATTGCCGACGTCGATGTCATGTTCAATGCATTTTTATCAATCCGTGCCAGACCTGCAGCACTACAAGATGTGACATATAAGTTTGAGAACGTCACGTTTCTACTAAATGTGGTTGACTACTTAGCTGACGAAATGGATTATATCGCCATCCGTAAACGAAAACTACGACACAGCACGTTGAAAACAGTCGAACACCAAGTTGCTATCGAACAGGGCTTGCAAACAGATGCTATCTCCAAATCACATAAACTAACTAATAGCAAAATTGAAACTTTGGAAGAAGAACTCGAAAATGAAATTCAGGAATTTCAAGAAGAAGTTGTGAAATTACAAGATCCAGCGAGTACTGAACGACCGGACCCAGGCATGGTGCGAGCAAAGTTGATTAATCTTTCTAGTCGCCAGCAAGAAAACCAACGTAAGGTTCAGGTAACTCGCATTCAAGAAGAGCGAAATCGTGATAAACAAATCGCGACCATCAAACGCGAAAGTGAAAGTAAACTCGCCGCTCTACGTAATCGCTACAAACTTGCCGCGGTACTTATCCCACCAATACCTCCACTATTGATCGCCATCATCGTGTTTTTTGTCCGTCGACTTCGCGAACGTAAAGGAGTTGCTAGTGCACGGTTGCGGTAACTACGGCAACACATAAATAGTAACCAACGACGGTACTCAGCATTTTACAATTCCTCAGTAAACAACATCACATCATTTAAACTTTCAAATATTGAAGTATCGATAATCATGAACAATCTTGTCCAAACCATTATCTACGTTTTACTCGCAACCGCCGCTGTTGTTGCCGCTGTTATCACTGGTGCGGCGAACACCAGTGGTGGCGACCATGACCAACTTAAAATAGCGCGAGAAGAAATTGGAAAGGACGTCTTTACAAATTTCACCGCTGAGAATGCCGTCGAGTTAGAAATCACGACCTACGATGAAGAAGCAGCTCGACTAAAATCCTTTTCGGTAAAAAGAGATGATCTCGGACAATGGGTCATTCCATCACACAATGATTACCCCGCTGATGCGGAACAGCAAATGTCCGCTGCCGCGACTGCATTTAATGCCCTCAAAATCGCCGACCTAATCGGCACAGAACAATCGCTGCACGCGGAGTTCGCCGTGATCGAACCGAACTCCGATACGCTCGAAGTATCAAACACTGGTGTTGGAACACTGATCACAGTCCGTGATGACCAAGGCAATGAATACTCGCTAATCGTCGGCAATTCAGTCTCTGTCGGAAACGAAGCAGGCGCGGACCCGCGCATGCAGCAATTGTTCTACGCAGCCCGGCGACCAAGCGACGAAATCACGTTCACCGTTGATCTCAGTATGGATGTCTTTGATACGGATTTCTCCAAATGGATCGAGAATAATTTATTAGATATTAACGGTTTAGATCTAACCACTATCGACATTAATGACTATGCCATTTATCAAACACAACAAGGACCAACTCTTGCCCCGCGGTCCAATTCCAGTCTCTCACTGGATGAAACCGATAACATCTGGCAACTAAATTCTATGCTGCAATACGATGACCAATCCTCCGAACCCTCTGTGATTACGCTGACGGATGAAGAAGAATTGAACAGCGAACGTATCGACACGCTGAAGACGGCATTGGAAAACCTTGAAATTGACGATGTCGCCCGCAAACCAGAATTTTTACGATCTGATCTGCGAGCATCCAATGAATCACTTTCCACACCTGGCGTGATTTCCGCGCTCGGCCAACTCGGACTCTATGGAGATCCCAGTACTGAAAAAGATGGCTTGATGGAACTCAAAAGTGCCAATGGTGAAATTCATGTTTCACTGAAAACAGGCGTAAAATACATATTGAGATTTGGCGAAGTCGACACTGAGACAGCCGGCGATGAAACGGTTAAGCGATTCTTGTTTGTAACCACTCGACTCGATGAAGCGATAATCCCCCAGCCAGAACTTTCTCCATTGCCTGAAGGACCAGCAAACCCAGCAGCCACTGAAAAGAAAGACGAAGAAGCCACTGACAAGCCAGAGACCCCAGCACCAGAAGAAGGTTGTCAGGATGAACCGGCGGCGACGACAGAAACTCCCGCGGCCGCCGTGGATGACACCCCGCCGCAGGAAGGCGAGCCCACAGAAAAACCTGAAGCAACACCAGCGAAAACAGAAGAACCAGCGAAAACAGAAGAACCAGCCACAACGGAAAAAGAAGACGAAGGCAAACCTGAATTAGCACCTGTGCAATTAACACCGGAACAACTAAAAGAACTCCGCGATCAAATCACCAAAGAGAACGATCGCCGAACACAAGAGTACCAAGATAAATTGGATACGGCTCGGAATCGAGTTCGTGAACTCAACGAGCGATTTGAAAAATGGTACTACTTGATCGATGAAAAAGTCTACAATCAAATCCATCTATCTAATACAGATTTAATCATGGCTAAGAAATCAACGCTGGAAGACATCCAAGGACTCGGCGAGGGTGGTTTAGACGCACCTGGCTTGCCGGGACTTCCAAATATCCCCGGATTGCCAAGCCCAACACCTCCTAAACCTTAGTCGATTACTGTTTGCCATCTGCCTATGGTTCGTTGTTTTGACATAATTGAAACCGGCCGTGTTAAATGTCTCAAACCAATCACAACCTACAATCTGCAACGCGTTCAGAAATCGAGCAGCATCAGCTACATAGGCTGAACCATCTGTTGGCTGAAATCTTACCGGCGAATGATTTCTACCATAAAAAATTGGGGGTTGACGATTTACAACTCAACGATTTATCCGAACTCGCAGACTTGCCCTTTACGACTAAACATGAATTGATCTCCAATAATTCAAAGAGTAACTCCGCAGTCAATCTTTCCTACGCCACCGAGCAGTATGTTCGGTTCCATCGCACTTCAGGCACAACCGGATTGCCGCTGGTTATCTTAGATACTGCCACGGACTGGCAATGGTGGATCGACACATGGCAGTACGTGCTGGATGCGGCCGGCATTACAGAACAAGATCGAGCTTTCTTAGCGTTTTCGTTTGGCCCTTTCATTGGATTCTGGTCTGCTCATGATGCGATCGTTGCTCGTGGCGCTATGTCCATTCCTGGAGGCGGCCTGCGGTCATTAGCAAGATTGGAATTAATCGAGTCGAGCGGTGCCACGCTACTTTTCTCGACCCCCACCTACGCATTACATCTAGTCGAAGTTGCCAAAGATCAAGGCATTAATTTACGTGATAATAACGTCACAAAAATTATTGTCGCGGGGGAGCCTGGTGGTTCTATTGAGGCAGTCCGAGCGCGGATTGAAGAAGCTTGGGGCGCGACTTTGTTTGACCATGCCGGAGCATCTGAGGTTGGACCTTGGGGTTTTACTAGCGCAGATAGAACCGGTCTTCATGTATGTGAAGCCGAGTTCATTGCTGAATTCATAGACGTCGAAACGAACTTGCCAGCAAAGACTGGCGAATTAAGTGAACTTGTCCTAACGACACTCGGCAGATCCGGTTGTCCTGTTATTCGCTATCGAACTGGGGATCGCGTCCTTCACGAGTTCCGAGAATCCAATAGTTTTGTTCATCTTGCGGGGGGAGTGCTAGGACGCGCCGATGACATGTTAGTCATCCGCGGCGTCAATATATTCCCCGCCTCCTTAGATGAAATCATGCGTAGTTTTGATGACGTTATCGAATACCGCATAACAGCGACTCGTAGTGGCGAACTCGATCAACTCGCAGTCGAAGTTGAAGATACTGTAAATGACGTTCAACAAATTGCTGATACGATTGAAACTCGTTTGGGCCTACATGTCCCCGTTAGCTGTGTCGCCGCAAACTCATTGCCCCGATTTGAAGGAAAAGCCAAACGGTTCATCGATCTCCGTGGTGAATCCACGAATTAACACATTTTCGTTTTCTCGGATCAATCAACCTTTGAAACAATCTTTCCCATCAACATGACAACACCCAATCCCACATTGTCAACGGCTCTCATTGAGCACTGCCGCTCGCAATTTCCAGCATTGGCTCGACGGCATGACGACCAAGAGGCCGTCTACCTCGATGGTCCCGCGGGAACTCAAGTTCCTCAATCGGTCATCGACGCAATTTCACACTATTATTCCACCTGTAATGCAAATCACGGAGGGCTGTTTGCGACAAGCCGCGAAAGTGACACACTGGTAGCAGAGGCTCACCGAGCCCTCGCAGATTTTGTGGGTGGTGACGATCCGGATGAAATTATATTCGGCGCGAATATGACAACCATCACCTTCGCCTTTTCTCGAGCACTTTCTCAACAATGGCATTCCGGCGATAACATTGTCGTTACACAGCTCGATCATGACGCGAATGTCTCCACGTGGGCACTTGCCGCCCAAGACCGAGGCGTTGACGTTCGCTATGCTCAAATCAACCCCGCCGATTGCACTCTCGATGTCGACGATCTCAAAAGCAAAATAGACCAACGTACTCAATTAGTTGCGGTCGGCCTTGCCTCTAATTCATCAGGGTCAATCAATCCAGTTGCGGAAATCTGTCAATACGCGCGGCAATACGACGCATTGTCCTTTATTGATGCCGTCCATTATGCCCCGCATCGGCTAATCGATGTCCAAAAAATCGGTTGTGACATGCTTGCCTGTTCAACCTATAAATTTTTCGGACCGCATATTGGAGTTCTCTGGGGAAAGAGATCACTACTAACAGAACTACAGCCATACAAAGTAGAACCCGCAGCAAATAATACGCCAGACAAATGGATGACCGGAACACAAAATTTTGCTTGCTTATGTGGGGCTCGGGCTGCCGTTGATTACATCGCAAACATCGGACACAGTGTAGCCGATGACGGGTCGCTATCACGACGATCTGCCCTGCAAATTGCTTATAAAGCTATCGAAGATTATGAGAATACATTGTGCCAACGACTATTGGCGGGACTGGCAAACATCGCGGATAGTAACGGCATAACGATCCATGGTATATCAACCAATGGCGACTTAAGGAATCGAGTGCCCACTGTTTCGATCTCTCATCCGACTTGGACATCCGCACAACTTGCGGAAGCACTCGGTGATTATGAAATCTATACTTGGCATGGGAACTATTATGCGTTGCAGTTAACTCGCGCACTACAACTTGAACCAGAGGGCATGCTAAGATTGGGACTCGTGCATTACAATACACCACAAGAAGTTGACCGATTATTATTGACGCTGTCCGCCATCCTCAAAGACGACCCACCCGCATGAGTGAATATCCTACCGCGCTGGAGTTAACCCCAGATGCGCATTTAAGCATTACCTGGAATGATGACAGTGAATCACGAATTGCATTTGCTGTATTACGCAAACACTGTCCATGTGCTCATTGCCGAGTTGCCGCTCGAAAACCACAACCTGCTGAACTATTGCCAGTGATCAGTGCCGCCGAAGCGCAACCCTTAATCATCGAATCCATGAAGCCGCTCGGCAATTATGCCTATGTCATCGCCTTTAGTGACGGTCACGATAGTGGCATCTATGAATTCACCTTATTGCGAGAACTTGGGCAAGCATCGGCAGCGTCCTAAAAACAATCGCTTCTCACCTTGGCTGATTAATACCGACAACACGGTATTACCACTTCAGAAAAAACCACCTCACTCATGACCGACCAACCCACCACAGGTTCACGTCTCGTAATTTTCCTCGTCGTCTTTATCGACTTGCTTGGATTTGGACTCGTGCTTCCCTTATTACCCGTCTACGCCGAAGAATATAGTCACGATGAAACGGGAATCCAACTTGGCATGTTGATGGCAAGTTTTTCGATCATGCAGTTTTTGTTTGCCCCGTTCTGGGGGAAATTATCCGACCGTTGATCAGTCGTGTCCTACTCCCTGTTTGGATTTGCTACTACACTCACTGATCCAAAAATTACGCTGATGCTGCTTTTCGTGACTCGTATCGGAGCAGGAATCTCAGGTGCGACCATTTCCACCGCTCAGGCCTATATCGCCGACACGACAACACCAGAAACTCGTAGCAAAGGCATGGCATTGATCGGCATGGCATTTGGCGCTGGTTTCACGTTCGGACCGCTACTTGGCATGATTGCACTTATTGGCCGAGACGATAAACCTGGTCCCTGGCCAGGTTATGTTGCCGCTGTTCTCTCTGCATTTGCCCTGTTCCTTGCCATCGTTAAACTTCCAGAATCGCGCACCATCGACAGTGCTTCGGCCGCGCGTAAACGATTTGACTTGCCCGCTTTTAAGAAGGCAATTGGCATCCCCTCGATTGGATTAATTCTGCTGGCAAGTTTCGTCTGCATATTCTCGTTTGCAAATTTTGAAACGACATTGTCTTTGTTGATCAAAGGAACTAACAATCAAATCACCGCTGCACCATTCCAGTTTTCAAACGTCGAAATCTGCGCGACCTATGCATTCATCGGCATCATGCTTTCATTGGTACAGGGTGGTGTTGTACGGCAAGTGTCGGGTCGTATTAAGGACGCCACGATGGCCACGGGTGGGGCGCTGTTACAAGTCATTGGGTTTTCCGTAATGCTACTTGCCATGAACTTCGCAAATGCTTGGATTTTGTTTGTCGCCCTTGGCATTGTGACCACTGGATTTGCCTTCATGCAACCTTCCCTGCTGGCGCTGCTGTCACGACGAAGCAACCCAGAACAACAAGGCGTTATCATGGGTGTGGGGCAAAGTGTCAGTTCACTAGCCCGTATCATCGGATCAGGAATCGGCATCCCACTGCTCACTATCCATCTGAATCTGCCATACTTCGTTGCTATTGGTTTAATGACATGTGGAGTTTTGGTCATCATCTGCGCCGGACGCACTGGAAACGACTATAGTGACTCACTTCAACTCCGCACAAGCGAGTAAAATATAGGTAAACTAATAGAAACCATTCATTCACAACATCCATAGGATTTCACGTTATGCGTTGCTTTGCTTTATTCATGATTGCCTTATTCTTTAGCCAACCAGTGCACAGCCAAGAATGGACACGCTTCCATGGTCCCAATGGCCAAGGTGTTGCGAAGCTAAAAACATTTGTATCAACATGGTCCGAAAAAGAAACACTCTTTAGAGTCGCGTTACCGGGAATCGGTCATTCGTCACCAGTCGTCTGGGGTGAAAAAGTGTTCCTACTCAGCGCGGACCCCACGACCGCCGAACGTCACATTTTGTGTCTTGATGCCGCTACGGGGAAAATACAATGGCAACGCAATTTCAAATCAACGACACATAAGCTGCATTCCAGATCCAGCTATGCATCGAGCACTCCGACCGTCGACAAAGACCTTGTGTACTTCGCTTGGTCAGATCCACAACACACCTATGTCAAAGCGTTCTCTCACGATGGTAATGAAGTTTGGACACGTGACTTAGGTACCTGGTCGAGCCAACATGGTTTTGGTACTTCACCAGTCATTTATAAAGACATGCTGTTTCTAAATGCTTCGCAAGCTTCAATGCAACTGCCTGAGGGGATTGAGCCCGGCGATAGCTTTGTCTATGCCTTAGACAAAAACACCGGTGAGCAGCGTTGGAAAACACCACGTGGCAGCGCCTCGGCCAGCTACAGTGTGCCGGCGATATACTCCGGAAAAAACGGGGATGAGTTGATATGCACCAACACCACAGATGGCATGTATAGTCTCAACCCGTTCACTGGGAAACAGAATTGGGGCATTATTGCCTTCAATAAGCGAACAGTTTCGTCACCCATTTTTGCGGACAATCTCATCTTGGGTTCAACGGGATCGGGCGGCGGTGGCAACTCAGTAGTCGCAGTTGAACCTGGCACTACACCAACAATCCGCTTCAAACTCGAACGCTCCGCACCCTATGTGCCAACTTCCGTCATTAAAGATAATTTATTGTTCTGTTTTTACGATAAAGGCATCCTATCTTGCATCGATCTAAAGTCTGGAGAGATTTTGTACCAACAGAGATTGGATTGTGCTTTTTCAGGTTCACCAATTCGCATTGGTGATAAACTCTATTGCATCGACGAAGAAGGTGTCGTTCATGTCATCGCGGCGAGTCAAGAATTCAAAGTTCTGGGGACAAATCCATTGGGTGAAGCAAGCCGCAGCGTTCCTGCAGTGTCCGGCGGTCGCATGTATTTCCGCACCTATTCGCACCTTCTCTGTGTTGGCGCCAAAAAGAGCTAAATCAACGTGACTGCTCCTCAATATGAGTTTTCGATCGATGTCGGTGGCACATTCACCGATTGCATTGCACACTCGTCAGCAACTATTAAGCGCCACAAACTATTAAGCTCTGGACGTACACTAGGCAACATCGAAGAACTTGTTACAGAGGCTATCCACGACCGTCTCCGAGTTAACGATCCGGTCGGGTTTTGGGTTGGAACCCAGTTGTCCGTTATTAATGTAAAAGACTCTGCCGGCAATAATGCAAATAGTATCGATGATGACACAAAACGAACCATTATTGCCTCGGACTCTGCTGGCACACTCACACTCGATTCTCCACTGCCGACCTCGGTGATCGGACAGTCCTATGAAATTCGGACAGAATTATCAGCGCCCATTATTGGAATTCATCACTTATTAGGCATTCCTCTTAACGAATCACTCCCGCCTATCAATCTACGGCTCGGTACCACGCGTGGCACTAATGCGCTGTTAACTCGTACCGGATCCAAAACCGCACTCGTAACGACAGTCGGATTCAAAGACCTGCTTGAAATCGGAAACCAAAACCGACCTAAGCTATTTGAATTAAACATACAAAAAACCATTCCCGCATCGACACGCATGGTAATATTCTACAATCCATCGACCGAGATCAAGTACGGCGGCAGCTAGCTAGGTTATTTGCTGAGGGAATTGAATCGCTGGCCATATGTTTGCTCAACAGTTTTGTTAATCCCGAACATGAACAAGTGATCGCTGAGGTCGCCAATGAATTTCCGTTCGCGTCGGTCTCTATTTCATCCCGTGTCAGTCCTCTCATCAAGATGGTTCCCCGCGCAGACACGACCGTACTTGACGCTTATTTAAATCCAGTGCTAAACGCCTATCTCAAACAACTTCGTGCAGCCCTTCATGTTGATTCAAATGTGCGTTTGCTGACTTCTGCTGGTGGGCTCATTCCAGCAGATCAATTCAGTGGCAAAGACAGCATTCTCTCCGGACCTGCGGGTGGTGTCGTTGGATTTAGTCACGCTGCTAAAAGGGCGGGATACGCACGGGCGATCGGATTTGATATGGGCGGAACCAGCACGGACGTATCGCGGTTTGGCGGAACTTATGACTACGAATATGAAACGGAAAAGTGCGGTGTTCGAATTGTTACACCCATGATGGCTATTGAGACCGTTGCCGCTGGAGGGGGATCCATCTGCGGTTTTGATGGAATAAAACTAACCGTTGGCCCCACCAGCGCTGGCGCAGACCCCGGCCCCGCCTGTTATGGAAAACAAGGACCATTGACGATCACGGATTTAAATTTAATTCTTGGGAAACTGCCCGTCGCTGACTTCCCTATCCCGCTTGATAAAGATGCTGCGCTGGCCAAGCTAAAAGAGTTACACCATACCATCGAATTTGAAACTTGCGGTAATCATGACCTAATCGAACTTGCAGAAGGGTATTTGCAAATCGCAAATGCCAATATGGCTCAAGCGATTCGTACTGTTTCGATCGCCCGCGGATATGCACCCGAGGAATATCTATTGGTTAGCTTTGGGGGTGCCGGTTCTCAACATGCCTGTAGCATCGCTGATTCGCTTGGCATGAAAACTATTCTAATTCATCCCGCAGCGGGAGTACTCTCCGCAGTCGGGATCAGACACGCGGAAATCACACATCAATGCCAACAAGGAATCTATAAAACGTTCAATGATGCGTTGCTTGCCGATATTTCCAGTTCGATACAGGAATTGATACGCCAAGCAATTAAAGCCGTCAAAGAAGCTAATGTTTTGGAGCATTGCATCGAAGTTACCATTAGCAGTGAAATGCGTTTTACGGGAGTTGATCAAGCAATAGAGGTCCCGCTGGCAACCTATACGGTAACAGAAGCGTTTACAAATAACCTTTCAGCAACGGACCTCATTTCTCTATTTCATATTCGACACAAACAGCGATATGGTTACACGCATTCAGATAAGTCTTTGGAATTAGCAACCATCCGTGTTACCGCTCGTAGCAAATCGCCGCAACCTGATATGCAATCGGAAAAAGTAGCGGTTGTTTCAGTTGATCCTATTGAGTCACAACGCGCCCGATTCGCCGGACGATGGGTCGATACACCACTGTTTCGCCGTGTTGACTTACCCTTAGGAGCGGTTATCTCAGGGCCAGCGATAATCAGTGAATCACATTGCACGACGGTCGTGAACCCCAACTGGACCGCAACACTATTGAGCCAAGGAGAGTTACTACTAGAGTCTCAAGCAAGTACAAACAGTTCGCATATTGTGCCCACGACAACGGATACAGATATAGAACCCGACCCGATTCAACTTGAAATATTCAACAATCATTTTGCCACCGTCGCCAAACAAATGGGCATCACATTGCAGAATACTTCCAGCAGTGTAAATGTCCGTGAGCGACTCGATTTCTCATGTGCCATCTTCACCTCGGATGGCGAACTGGTCGTCAACGCTCCCCACATACCGGTACATTTAGGGGCCATGGGTGAGACGGTGCGAGCGATCATTGCAGAACAACTTGATAATTCCGAGGGCATTCACGCAGGGGACGTATTTGTTACAAACGATCCGTACCGGGGAGGATCTCATTTACCGGATATAACAGTGGTCACACCAGTGTTCGATGATGATGCGTTGTTGTTTTTTACTGCCAGCCGCGCCCACCACAGCGAGATCGGTGGAATTACACCTGGTTCTATGCCTCCGTTTTCAACAACTTTGGCTGAGGAGGGAGTGTTAATCCGTTCGTTTAAGCTACTAACCGCGGGTCAATCGCATGAGGATAAATTACTACAAATTCTCTACGACCATCCATTTCCGTCACGCACACCGCAGGTAAATTTGGCGGACATTCGAGCACAAGTTGCGGCAAATCAACAAGGTGTCAATGATCTACAGCAACTGCTAGACAGGACGGGCCAGCAACACGTTTTAGCGTATATGCAATTCATCCAAAGTGCGGCGGAATTAAAAACACGACAAGCCATTGGAGCCTTGGCCGATGGTGTGTATAGCCATACCGATTTTTTAGACGAACATGCTGCTGGCCACCATGAAGCGCAGATCCAAGTCACCATTACCGTTGAAGGAGACAATATCACATTCGATTTTTCCGGGACATCGGACGTGCTGCCATCAAACCTAAACGCCAATTCCGCAATTGTCACTGCCGCCGTGATGTATGTGATGCGCTGCTTGATTAACGAAGATATTCCTTTGAATGCCGGAGTCTTGAAGCCTGTAAAAATATTGATCCCTCTAGGTTTACTGAATCCCGGCGACCATGCTGACCCACATCAATGCCCCGCAATTGTGGGTGGAAATGTTGAAACATCGCAGCGGGTCGTTGACGTCCTTATTGGTGCTTTGGGTTTAGCGGCGGGTAGTCAGGGCACAATGAACAATCTACTTTTCGGCGATGATAATTTTGGTTATTACGAGACGATTTGCGGAGGTGCCGGCGCGACCGCCGAAGCCGCTGGCGCTGGCGCTGTGCATACTCATATGACCAACACACGTATAACTGACCCGGAAGTCCTAGAACGAAGATATCCAGTTCGTCTCGATGAATTTTCCATTCGCCGTGGATCTGGAGGCGTGGGAAAACATACTGGCGGTGATGGTGTCATCCGACATATCACTTTTTTAGCTCCCTTAACAGTCTCCCTGCTCTCCAACCGACGAGGTGAGTTCACTCCGGCAGGAATGGAAGGGGGCGGCAATGGCAAAGCGGGAGCGAACCTGCTGAGGCGACGGGACGGCAGTGAACAACTACTGGCGGGATGCGAACAATGTACCGTTGAAGCAGGCGACCAAATCACCATTAAAACTCCTGGCGGGGGTGCTTGGGGTGTGGCATAATCGAACACGCGCCGCGGACTGAAACATAACTGGCACATTATCAAACGCCCTTCTATTACAATGCCCACATGAATAATGTTATAGATTTCAAGCCACATTGGGGCCTCCGTGGCGCTAACCGCCAAACGATTATGGGGATGTTATTACCGAGTCGCCATAAACCGTCCTCGCCGCAACAACACACCGTGACGCTTGATGATGGCGAGCAATTATTTCTCTATGAAAATGGGCCCCCCGATCGCGAACGGCCAAACATTGTCTTAGTGCATGGACTCGGTGGGTGCTATACCTCTGGTTACATGCAACGAATAAGCGCCAAATTATCGCAAGGCGGGCGGCGAGTATTCCGCGTGAACCTACGGGGATGCGATGAGGGAATGTCCCTCGCACGCAAAACGGCACATGCGGGGTGCTCGCAGGATCTAGCGAATGCAGTCACATGGATTCAGCAATTCACCGGTCAGCATGATATTGCCATTGCAGGGTTTTCCTTAGGCGCGAACATATTGTTACGGATGCTAGCACAACATCAGCAATATCCAGATTTGTCGATCATCAGGGCAGTTGCCTTTGCACCACCGATTGATCTAGCGTATGGCTGTCAACAATTGAGTATTCGCCACCGCGGGTTGTACGATCGATATTTTCTGAAGGGATTGCGTCGAAATCTCAAGCGTCGGCGGTTGATGTACCCAAAGTGCCCTTATAGCACTTTAAATCCATTCCCCAAAACACTCGAAGAATTTGACGACCGTTTTACAGCACCGCTCAATGGATTTGCTGGAGCAGTCGACTATTATCAGCAAAGCAGCAGCAAGTATCAGTTGCACGAGATTCAAGCTACAACAACAATTATTTACGCCGACGATGATCCGATCGTTCCGTCTGAAGTGTTTGCGGACGTGGAACTATCCAAGTCGACCAAAATGTACTGCACAACACACGGCGGGCACTTGGGCTATTTGTCACAACGCCAATCCTCCGGTGACCGTCGCTGGATGGATTCAACAGCAATTGATCTACTTACGAACATTCCATAAATGATAATTGGCGTTAATTCATGGTCACAAACAAATCCACTTATTTCAATGCCCAAGCCTTGGCATGCTCGTCAAGTTCGGACAGCTTTAAATGTACGGTCACAACATAGGCTGCTTCTCCTTTCGTCCAATGTCCGTAGGTTGTCGTGACCAGAGTATCATCCGGTAAGAGCTCTAAGCCCGGATAAGCACAATCGGCGCCCTTAGTGTTATCCATTAAGCGAACGCGGTACTGGCCTTCACGCCCTAACATGATGTCTTCAAATGTGCCCACCCAAGCGACCCAATCACCTTTGGTAGGGCTGGTATGCGTGGTATCTCGGAACGTGATGAACAATCGGCCATCGGCCGTATATTTAGCAATGTGGCGATCACCCGTTAAACTTGCCGGTAACTCCTGTGGCTCACTCCAGGTTTTGCCTTCATCGGTCGATTCAATCATAAACGAATTCAAACGACGGCTATTCTCACGTAAGAACACCACAATCTTCTTGCCGTCAGGTGACCGCGTAAAACCTGGCTCACATAAATGTGCAATCTCATGAGTAGCAATCACTGTCGGATCTGACCAAGTCATGCCACCATCCGATGAACGAACACTGTAAACAAAGAACTTACCTGCCTGACCACTTCCATTAATAAAACGTCCATCGTCATGGAACAACGCAACGTAGTCTCCGTTGTTCATACGAATCATACATCCCATCGCAACAATGCCACCGTAATCTCCAATCGGCTCGAGTTCAGACCACGTTGCCCCGTTGTCTTCCGAGTAGGCCATGCGGATTGGATATAACCCCGAGAACATTACTAAACGCTTCTTGCCTTGTTTATCTACCGTTGGAAAAATCGTCGGCACTTCTTTACTCGTCGCCCAACTTCTAGGCACTGCTAGTCGAGGTGACCAAGTCTTACCTGCATCGCCACTCTTCTTCATAACAATGGCACCGCGACCATGACCTTTGGGGTAAACCGCGATGATGGTCTTGTTATCTTCCAGCAGGACCGTTGTCGGGTGTCCCAAATACTGGCCTTTTTCACGGTCTACAATCGTCTGCCGAAACGTTTGCCCAGCCAAATCAATTGTTGGAATCGAATATCCCCGACTCTTCGGTTCAGGAGCTTTAACCAACTTATCCGCTGAAATCGAAAGTGATATGATTTGCATCGTACTGCGCCATGGTGAGAAACCCCAATTCCCAAAGCGCCCACTCGATTCAATAGTAATCAACTTCTTGCCATTAATCACAAATGAAAGCGCCTTACCTTGTCGCTGTACAACAAAATCGATCCAGCTACCTCGTTGAAAATATTGTTTGCTAGCACCTAAATTCTTTAGTCCACCTCCAAACGCGGGGCCACTTAAAAATACTTCGTTCGCAAGTGCACCTTCAAATCCAAAAAATCCACCGTTAAAGAAAAAACCAGCCGCGGATTTCTCTTGATTCACCATTCGCAAACGAGCCTGGATTTTAAAGTCACCTGTAGGGACATATACTCCCGCCACCAATCGAGCACCCTGACCTGTTCCTTGAAATACTGACACTTTAGCAGGGCCAACGATTGATGTTTTCCAAGCATCTCCGGCTAGCTGAACTGCCAAAACTGAGCGGACCGCAACGGAGTGTCCAGCGCGAACAAGCTCCACGGATTCACCCCATAAGTTGGAATCGATCCCAATCCCACCCACCAGCACTGCCACAACAGCTACTGTTCGGAAGATTGATTGTTGAAAGATGCGATAACGGTTTGCTGTTAGCTTAATCAAAGGAAGCAGTGCTCCAATATGAACTGAATATGCATGATTTACGTAAAGTGTACTTCACTGTTGACTGTCTATCTTGCAACTAGCCGCTAGAACAAGTACCATTTCAACCTACAGTGAATGATATATTTACTATAATATATGTGACTCGCAGATTGGTCTTAACCAACCACATGCTTGTCTAAAGCTATTTATAAACGATTTTTTCAACGATTCAACCGAATTGGAAAACAGATATGCGCAGGCTTCCACTTTGCCGAACTCCCTCTAAGATCCTCATCGCTCTATTACTGATTGCGTCGTTTTGCCCGAACATTACTGCTGAGAGCATTGGTGAACCATCTGCCAAAGACCGTCAAATCACTTTAACCGTACGGATTTTGATGACCCGTCAACATCTAACAAAACATAAGTTAGATGACGAAATATCCCAACGTGCACTGGTTACGTTTCTAAAAGCACTTGATCCCATGAAACTCTACTTTCTGCAGAGTGACATTGATGAGTTTGATGCCAAGAAGAACGATATCGACGACATGATTAACGACGGTAAATTAGAGTTTGCTTTCACTGTATTTGATCGCTTGATGGAGCGAATGGTGGTAAGTGTTACGGCTGCCAATCGCATGATTGATGAAAAACACGATTTTACTATCGACGAATACCTCAGCACAGATTGGGACAATCTGACATACGCAGCCGATCGGACAGCGCTCGACGATCGCTGGCGTAAACGGATCAAATACAATCTGCTCGTTCTCAAGGGAGATGAAACAGACGGCAATGAAGCGCGACAACGATTACACCGCCGCTATAACAGTTTGCTCAAACAGATGCAACAAACCAAGACCGACGAGTTGCTCGAGATGTTCCTGACTGCGGTCACCACCAGTTATGATCCGCACACAACCTACATGTCACCGACGACTTTGGAAAACTTTGAAATCCAAATGCGGTTGAATCTTGACGGCATCGGTGCACAACTGACTCTCGAAGATGGCTACACTAACATCACCAAGATTATTACTGGGGGCGCGGCCGACCAACAAGGAGACCTAACCGTTAAAGATCGAATCGTGAGTGTTGGACAAGGTGCTGATGGTGAAATGGTTGACGTTATCGACATGAAGCTAAATGACGTCGTTGCCAAAATTCGAGGTAAAGCGGGGACCACCGTACGCTTAGGAATTATCCACGATGGTAGTGCTGAAACTGTCGAAGTAATAATTGTGCGTGCGAAAATTCAATTACGCGATAGTGAAGCAAAAGGCAAAATTATCGAGCATCAACTTGGGGCAGATAGCAAAACATACAAAGTTGGGATCATCAATTTACCTTCCTTCTATATGGATATGGAAGCCGCTCGCAAAGGCGTCAAGGATTATCGCAGCACAACACGTGACGTCCGAGTCATCATCGATGGCTTCAAAAAAGATGGCGTCGATGCGATTGTGATGGATCTATCAACCAACGGTGGTGGTAGCTTAACGGAGGCCATCGATTTAACAGGCTTGTTTATCGACCAAGGAACGGTTGTCCAAGTAAAAAGCCCCAGTGGAGAGGTACAGCAATATGACGATCGCAATCCCGGCACCGCCTGGGACGGCCCACTCGTTGTCGTTTGTAGTAAGTTCAGTGCAAGTGCCAGTGAGATTTTTGCTGGAGCCATAGCGGATTACGATCGCGGGATTGTGGTCGGTGACTCCGCTACGCATGGTAAGGGAACTGTTCAAAGCCTGCTTGAACTCGGCTCGCAACTGTTCCGCATTGCTAATCCGCCCAACTTAGGCGCATTGAAAATCACGATGCAACAGTTTTATCGCCCTAGCGGGGAAAGCACTCAGTTGCGTGGAGTCAAATCCGATGTCATCTTGCCATCGATTACCGACCATATGGACGTCTCTGAATCCGATTTGGATTATCCAGTCGCGTTTGATGAAGTCGATAACACGGTCAAGGAATCGCTTGGTTTGCGAGATGCCGCACTCATTGAATCACTAACAGCCGCATCCGCCAAACGAGTTGCAGCCTCTGAAAAGTTCCAGAAACTGCAGGAGCAAATTGGGAAGTATAATGAACAGCGGAAAGAGAAGCGAATAACGCTCAATGAAGAGAAATACTTTGCTGAACGGAAAACTCGTGACGCGGAAAAAGAAACTCGCGAAGCTCTACGCGACAAAGTAAATGGAGAAAGTGAAATTTTCCCGACTACGTTTTATAACTCTGAAGTGCTCAACATCACGGTTGAATACATCAAACAAGTTGCCGGAAAAATTAAACTAGCCGGCAAGTAGCGGCAGAGGGCTAAGCAATATCAACGCTTGAGAAGTATCTCCATTTGTCAGATTCGTGTAAATCTGTGGCTGATGCTGTAAAAACTGGCAGTTTCGCGAATATGCTCTATTCAATGTTTAGGTCGATTTGCATACCGTCATAGCCTAATTCCATAGATGGTGGTAAAGCTGCATTGACTACGTCGTGATCTAGGTCGTGTGAAATATGTGTAAAAATCGTTCGCGCTGCGCCAATGTTTTCTGCTGCGTCAATTGCTTCGTCTAATCCAAAATGAGTGACATGTGGTTTATGCCGCAAAGCATCGAGTATCAAGCAATCAAGTCCTTCAAGCAACGGCCAGCTTGATTCTGGGATTTCATTCGTATCGGTGCAATAGGCAATATTGCCAATACGAAAACCTAATACTTCAAAACAAGGACCGTGTTTCAATCGAATCGGTGTCACCGTTGTGCCCAACACTTCGAACGACTCAGTGGTGATCGACCTTAATTCGAGTTGAGGAATCGAGCCGAGGTGCGTTTGCTTCTTATTGCTAAACGCGTAGTCATAAGATTGCCTAATTCTTGCTTCAACGGCGGCTTCACAATATAGTGGAACGGCATGGCCCAAATAAAACTGAAACAACCGGAGATCATCCAAACCAAAAATATGGTCGGCGTGTTCGTGTGTATACAGGACGCTATGGACGATGCCAATTTTCTCTCGTAATAATTGATATCGTAAATCCGGCGGGGTATCAATGAGTAGGTTACCTTGCTCGAGTCCAAATACGACACTACAACGAGTCCGCTTGTTTCGCAAATTTGAACTGGTGCAAACATCGCAACCACATCCAATCGACGGGACGCCGACAGACGTGCCAGTCCCTAACAGAATCATTTTTCCTCGTATGTCTGTGGTCGCTACCGGTTTCATAAAACCCTCTGTCTTCCAACTACTACAAACCGCATCATTATATTTACAGGTGAGAATACTTTAACCGGCGTTGACCCTTTATAACTGCTCCATTAGGCTACCAACAGTTATCTTAACTCTATAAAATAACTAGTTTAGGCTAGTTAGTGGTTATTAACCAACAATTCACGTCGCAAACAATGCAAACCATGAATGATCATCAATAGGCGAGAATTGTAGCCCGCTTGATTCAACGTCGATCGCGCTAACAAATCACAATATCTACAGGCAGCAATGGATACAATCATAAGAATCTGGGAATTAATCAAAGCTTTTTTTCTCAGTATTGTCAATGTATTTGACCAAGTAGTAACGTCAACATTTGGCTCGTCTAATAAACGTCAAGTTGATCATTACAATGAGGAAATTGAGGGCATTAACGCGCTTGAACCTAAGTATCAAGCGATGTCCGATGATGAGCTGCGCGCGCAAACTGAATTATTTCGCGAGCGACTAAAGACTGGCCAAACACTCGAGGATATTCGTAACGAGGCATTTGCCGTAGCGCGCGAAGCAGGCCGACGTTATCTAGCAATGCGACATTACGATGTACAGCTCATCGGAGGTTTAGTATTGCACGACGGGAAGATCGCCGAAATGGTCACCGGAGAGGGTAAAACGCTCGTCGCCACATTACCTGCTTATCTGAATGCCCTCGATGGCAAAGGCGTCCACGTTATCACCGTCAATGACTACCTAGCGCGGCGTGATATGGAATGGATGGCTCCGTTATTTCTAGGACTCGGACTGACAATCGGCAACATCCAAAGTGACATGCCCGTTCGCGAACGCCAGGATTCCTACGCCTGTGACATCACCTACGGTACAAACAACGAATTTGGCTTCGATTATCTACGTGACAACATGCGTCCAGCAGCTCGCGGTGATGAGCGTTTTCCGCCGCACCAGCAACAAAGCCAGGGTATGCTGACCTATGCCATTGTTGACGAAGTCGACAATATTTTAATCGACGAAGCCCGTACGCCATTGATCATCTCCGGTCCTGCTCATGACAATCTGCAGAAATACGCAGATGCTGACAAGCTAGCGCGGCAACTAAAAAAAGATGATCACTTTGTCGTCAACGAAAAAGATCATAGCGTCAATCTAACGGATGAAGGAATTCGTCACGCCGAAAAATTAGCTGGTGTTGAAAGTTTCTATACGGCCGGAAACATGGAATGGCCACACCTAATCGACAACTCACTCAAAGCGCATTTCCTCTACAACACCGATGTCAACTATGTTGTCCGTGACGACAAAATCATCATCGTTGATCAATTCACGGGACGCTTGATGGATGGGCGACAATGGTCTGACGGATTGCACCAAGCAGTGGAAGCCAAAGAAGGCGTGAAAATCAAAGAAGAAACTCAAACGCTGGCAACGATTACACTACAGAACTATTTTAAACTCTACAAAAAAATCTCTGGGATGACCGGTACCGCTCTCACTGAAGCCCGCGAGTTTTGGGATATTTACAAAATGAATGTCGTGGCTATCCCCACAAACCGGCCTATGCAGCGAGCTGAATTTCGCGATGTGATTTATCTGGAAGAACGCTATAAATTCAAAGCCGTTGCCGACGAAGTTGAACAGATGAACAAGTGGGATACGCTCATCATGAACAATGGTGATGAAATCATCGGCAAAGTCGAATCTGAAAACGAGGGCACCGTAGTACTACTGGCCGCAGATACACGCAAACGCGAATCATTTCAACGCAGTGACATCAAGCAAATCAACGTTGCCGGACGCCCCGTCCTCGTCGGAACCGTTTCTATTGAAAAAAGTGAATTGATTTCCGAATACCTTGATAAACGCGGAATCGAGCATGAAGTTCTCAATGCCAAGAACCACGGACGTGAAGCCGATATCATCGCACAAGCAGGCCGTCGCAACGCCGTCACAATTGCTACAAACATGGCGGGACGTGGTACGGACATTGTCCTCGGCGGGAATCCGGAAACATTGGCATGGTCGCGTCTACAAAACACATACCCCACACGACTTGATGTACCACAGCAAGAATGGGATGACCTGATTCGCGAAATCGACAACGAATATGATATGTCGGCCGAAGGAGAGGGAATCAAGGAAATCGGTGGCCTCCATGTAATCGGCACCGAACGTCACGATGCCCGTCGTATCGATTTACAATTGCGTGGACGTTGTGGTCGCCAAGGTGATCCCGGCAGCAGTCGCTTCTTCTTGTCACTCGACGATGATCTAATGCGGATCTTCGGAGGCGACTCCATTAAAGGCCTCCTAGGTCGCTTCGGTATGGGAGAGGAAGAACGTATTGAAAGCGGAATGGTTTCGCGCAGAATTGAAAGTGCTCAAAAGAAAGTCGAAGAGCGGAACTTTGAAATTCGCAAAAACCTACTCGAATACGACGAAGTGATGGATACCCAGCGAAAACGATTGTATGCCTATCGTCAAGAAATCCTCGATGGCGATAACGTTTCCACGAAGATCACCGATTGCCTCGACGAACAAATCACTTACTACCTCGATCTTTTCCTAGACCCAAACTACGGAGTCGATTCCTTTGCGACTTGGGTGAATGGCCAATTCGGCATGAAGGAAGAATCCCGCCTGTTCGCTGGAATGGATTTCGAACAGGCTCAAGATGAAACGCGCCGTCTTGCCGAGCGAGCGGCACGCATTCGCATTCGTGATGGTATCGAAGAAAACCTACCGTCCGATTTTGATGAAGAAGAATGGAATTGGGAGGCCTTAGCCAAGCTAGTTAATAATAGTTGGAACACGAGTTTACGAACACGCGATTTGAAGGAAATTCATATTGATGATCTCGAAATTGAACTGCATGAGATGGCCGTGCGGGCAATTGGCCAAGCTGACTTAGCCGAATCCGAAGCGTTCTTGCAAGAAGACTATGGCAAACAAGCGTTAGCCTCGTGGGTTAAAAATAAGTTTGGCTTTGAAATCACTGACGAAGACATTGGAGATTCGAGTAACGAAGTATTGGTCGATTTAATTCACCAACAAGCATTGGAGATGTACACACATAAAGAAGCTGAATATCCCGTCATGGCTAGTATTTATCATTTCACCGAGGGCCGCGATGGTCGACTAGATCGTGAAGCACTTGTGAAATGGGCTGCCGAACGATTTGATGCAGATATTGAAATGGACAGTTTCCGCAACATGCAACGAGATGAGATTCGGGAAATGCTTGTTGACCTAAGCTTGGCAAGCCAAAAACGATCAAACAACCACCGCAAGTGGGTCGTCGAGCAAATCAGTAAACACTACGACGAGCAATCTGAGAATAGTCGTCTCGATCGTGTTGCCAATGAAGGTGAAATTGCCACCATTTCATTGTGGTTACGTGACCAAGTCGAATTTGAAATCGACGTAAAACAACTCGGCGAGCTAAATCGCAAACGACTACTGCGCGCAATGTCTTCCGCCGTCGAAGATAAGCACCATCAGGAAATGCGACGAATGGAACGGTCGTTGCTACTGCAAATCGTCGATATGGCTTGGAAAGATCACCTATTAACGATGGATCGCCTACGCAGTTCCGTCGGATTACAAGGTTATGCACAGAAGGATCCCAAGGTTGAATACAAACGTGAAGGGATGAAACTGTATGACGATATGTGGTTTTCGTTGGGCGAACAAGTTACCGACTTGATCTTCCGTATGGAACGCCTCAATGAAGATTTTATCGGATCCACTTGGGTTGAATCCTCTGCTTCTCATGACCAGGCTCAATCGTCATCGGACATCGCACGCGAGCAACAGGGCACTAACACGGGTGGTCGCGGGGGAGATCCAGCCAAGACGATTCGCAATGTCGGGCCCAAGGTCGGTCGCAATGACCCCTGTCCTTGTGGTAGCGGGAAAAAATACAAAAAATGTTGCCTCGGAAAATAGAGAGACCCGCCAATGCCTTGGTTACGGAACCTCGTTTACCTACTGCTCATTGTCCTAGTGTTGCCCAAACTCATTTACTCTGCCATGCGGCATGGAAAATACCGTCAAGGATTCGCTGAAAAATTTCTGGGCCTCGTCCCCCGAACTCAAATCGATGCCCGTAAGCGTTGTATTTGGTTTCATGCTGTCAGCGTGGGCGAGGTCAACTTATTACAAACGTTGATTTACGAAATCGAACAGCGAAATCCTCAATGCCATTGCGTCATTAGCACCACTACGCGTACTGGCTATGAACTCGCTCGAGAAAAATATGCCCCCCGCACCGTCTTCTATTGTCCACTCGATTTCTCCTGGGCCATCAAATCCGCACTTAGACGAATACAACCCAATCTACTCGTACTCGTCGAACTAGAACTGTGGCCCAACCTCATCCATTTTGCCGCGAAACAAACTAAGGTCGTGGTGGTCAACGGTCGACTCAGCGCAAATAGCACTCGAGGATACCGGCGGCTGGGATTCATTATTAAATCAACCGTCCGTCAACTTGATCATATCGCTGTCCAAAATAATGAATACTATCAGCGTTTCCTTTCAATTGGTGCCGCGACCGCACAACTTACCATTACCGGTTCAATTAAATTTGACGGGGCACAAGCGGATCGGCAAAACGAACAAACCGTTGAATTACAGAGACTCGCAGGAATTTCCGCTACCGATTTCGTCATCGTCGCCGGCTCCACTCAAGTCGAAGAAGAAGAAATTAGCCTGCAGGTAGTGCAGCAGTTAATTCCCAACATGCCGCAACTTAAACTAGTCATCGTTCCGCGACACCCTGAGCGATTCGATGACGTTGCACGAGCCATCGAACAAGCCGGTCTTCTCTCGGTTCGGCGTTCAACCATCATCAAGCCAGTCGATCCTAGTACCAAGGTCATTCTCGTCGATGCCGTCGGAGAACTCGGAGCTTGGTGGGGCTTAGCCGATATTGGATTCGTTGGCGGCAGCATGGGTAAACGCGGCGGACAGAATATGATCGAACCTGCGGCCTATGGCGTTGCCGTTTGTTTCGGACCCAATACAATCAATTTTCGTGACATTGTCGAAATGCTGTTGGCCGACGATGCCGCGCAAGTTGTGCATGATCACTCTGAATTTGAGCAATTTGTGTTAGCCGCAATCAAGAATCCTACGGCGGCGAACCAAATGGGCCAACGTGCCAAACAGCTCGTCCATGCGCAACAGGGAGCTACCACGCGCAGTGTCGACATTTTATTTTCATTGCTCGACTAATCACCGCAAATACATCTATCTTGCGGGGCTCTGTGTGGTTGTCGATTCGGGAAAATGCAAACTATAATCACAGCTTGCAGAAAACTTTCCAATATTTCATTTGCCCCTAATTATTCATCTACATTTTACCCGTTGTGCCAAATAAGGAAATTCATCCGTGACATCCGGAAAATACTTGTTCACTAGCGAATCCGTCAGCATGGGACACCCCGATAAACTTGCTGACCAAATCTCTGATGGTGTTCTCGACGCACTCATTGCCGAAGATCCCTACAGCCGTGTTGCGTGTGAAACACTGGTCACGACAGGAATGGCGATGATCGCCGGAGAAATTACGTCCAAAGCTGAAATTAATTATCCACAAATTGTCCGCGATGTCATCCGCGAAGTGGGCTACACCGACGATGAAATGGGCATAGCAGCTGATACCTGTGCGGTCTTGACTTCGATCGATGCACAGAGTCCTGACATTGCTCTAGGCGTAAACGAAGATGCAGAATCTGATAAAGCTATCGGTGCCGGTGACCAAGGCCTCATGTTTGGTTTTGCCTGTCGCGACACTCCCGATCAACTGATGCCGTTAACAATCGCTCTATCACATCAAATCCTAGATCGTCTTAACCAAGCGAGATTTTCCAGTGAAGTCGATTGGTTGCGGCCCGACAGTAAAAGCCAAGTCACTGTTGAATATGATGGCTTTAAGCCAGTGCGGATCGACACGGTGGTTGTCAGCACCCAGCATACGCCTACGGTAGAAAATGATGATATCCACGAATTTATTATCAACGAAATAGTAAACCCCTTATTACCGGCCGATATGCTCGACGGTAATATTACCTATCACATTAATCCGACCGGACGTTTTGTCACGGGTGGACCACATGGCGACTGTGGATTGACGGGCCGCAAGATCATCGTCGACACGTACGGCGGCTGGGGCCGACATGGCGGGGGCGCGTTCAGTGGCAAAGATCCCACTAAAGTTGATCGTAGTGCGGCCTACATGGCTCGTCACGTTGCTAAAAATATTGTCGCTGCTGAATTAGCTGAACGCTGCGAAGTACAACTTGCTTACGCGATCGGTATCGCGGACCCCGTAAGTATTCATGTTGATACACAAGGCACAGGCCAAGTCCCTGACAGCCAAATTTGCCAAGTGATTCGAGATTTCTTTTCACTAGCACCTAGCGGTATCATCAAATATCTCGATTTACGAAAACCAATTTATCGTAAGACTGCTGCCGGTGGTCATTTCGGCCGTAGCGAATTCAGTTGGGAATCAACCGATCGCGCCGAGGAATTAAAGTCACAGTTCTAAACACAGCAATCTGGTATTCTATTGACGCCCGACGCCTACGTGCATTAATCTTCCACGATGTCTAGTATCGCTGTTCTACCCACCGGTTCCCCCACCAGCACATTGTTCACCGTTATTCGACGCGGAGGAATGTTTGCCACGGCGGTATTTGTAATGCTAGCTCAAGCAGTCCTCATTGTTAGAAACCCTGCGGGCACAACCACACTTAATCCGTCCTTTTTGTACGCCACCCTTGTCGCTATCCTGTGCATCAACGGTGGCATTCGCCTTTGTACTTTCCACCCACGCGACTCTCAAGCATCTTGGTTGAGTCGCGTTGTTTGGGTTACTCCGAGTATCATTGCCTGGGAAACTTTTATATTGATCTCCAACGCTACCGTCAGTAGCAGTCTCGTTGTTATGACCGGATTATTACTCGTCGTCGTCGAATGCAATTGGTGGATCGTTTCCTTAAGAAGACAATCGTCAAAACGACCACAACAGACAATCATCAAACAACAACTACTGTTTGACACAATCGATTCGCCACCAGCATTCGCGGCAGACATCCTACCCCTAGATGATACCACCGAGATTGCCACAACATTGGCACTCCACGCTCAGCAGTCTTGGACTCGATTTTCCGATGAATCTGGTGAATCTATTACGGCCATCGAACGTGTACTCTTTGAACCTGGACAACGCCACCAGACGATTTATTTTTCGTTTGTACCAAGTTTGATAGCGATCCCCGAAATTACCACACATATTGTGGAAGGACCGCCAGCAACCATTCGTCTCGACGAAATACAAACATTTGGTGCTCGTTTAGAACTGAAACTCGGCCAAAAATATGAAGAGCCTATTGAATTAATTATCCAAATCGAGATGGTAGCGGTACAAACGGTCGCCGCTTAATGAATTTTGATTTAAGATAGAGAACCTGAAAACTCTATTTACCGAGAACCTTATGGCACGATGGCCCCGTAAATTTTGGACGTCCCTATTTACCTATGGATTGATCTTCGTGTTTTTCCCATTGTTGGCTTGTCTAGCCTATCTCTGGGTTCATGGTGAACTATAACGAATACTGTCGCTATAGATGTGTTGCGGTGAAATCAACACTATCAATGGCCACACAAAGCAGATGTGCAAATATCTAGGAGCGGGATTAACATTTGGCCATGACCCCAACGCTGTCATCAATCGTCGAGCAACTCCGACAAGCAGGACAATCACATCTGCTCGATTTCGTAGACCAACTTAACGAAACCAAACTTCAGTCACTGTTGCAGCAAATCGCATATCTTGATTTCGAACTAGTTAATCAACTATTTGCTAAATTTCGAGATGCAAACAATCCGCTCACTTCAAATATCAGTGCCACAAGCAGTCTTGATATCAGGCCACCGGACGCATTGCGGTTAGATCAGGAAAATACATCCAGCGGTGTTACGCGTAGTCAAGCGGTAATTGAAGGCGAACGCTTATTACGTGCCGGTAAAGTTGCGGCATTAATTGTTGCCGGTGGCCAAGGATCCAGACTAGGATTTGATAAACCTAAAGGGATGTTTCCCATCGGTCCAATTTCACAGCGAACACTGTATGAAATGCTGGTTCATAAAATCGACGCCTTACAACGACATTACGAAACCACAATCCCACTGCTGATCATGACCAGTCCCAGCGTACATGATGAGACGATAAGCTATTTTGAAGAACATGATTACTTTGGCTTGAGCGATTCAATCGAGTTTTTTTGTCAAGACACACTGCCGGTTATTGATTCTCAGTCTGGCCAGATACTTCTGCAATCACCCCACACCATCAGCGTAAGTCCCACTGGACATGGGGGTATGATCGCAGCACTGGTTGCCGACAAACTACTCGATAAATGTCAACAAGCTGGTATCGAGCATTTCTTCTTTGGGCAAATTGATAATCCACTTTCGCCAATTTGCTGTGCTGAACTCATTGGTTTTCATAGTTTGACAGATTCCGCAGTGACGCTTCAAGCGATTACAAAACAGAATGCACAAGACAAGACGGGAAACATTGTCCAAATCGATGACCGCATTCAGATGATTGAATACACTGAAATGCCACCACAACTTGCCGCACAAACAACCGCCGATGGGCAACTGCATTTCTGGGCCGCCAACATCGCCGTGCATATATTTCAAACGTCATTTTTGCAACAACTAGCCCAAAATCCTACGGCCCTGCCTTTTCACCCCGCACACAAAACTGTGGCACACATTGATCATCTCGGGAATCAAATCGATCCAGCGGAGCCGAATGCTATTAAATTTGAGCGGTTTATTTTTGACTCACTATCGGTGTCACCCAAAACCACGGTTATTGAGGCGGACCGCAACCTCGTATTTGCGGCTGTCAAAAACCCCGTGTCTGCCAGTTTCAATACCATCGACACCTGCCGACACGCTATCTCTGCGTTGCACCGCAATTGGCTCATCGCAGCGGGTGTTCAGGTAGACGCGAATATTACAGTTGAAATCGACCCTTGCTGGGCCCGTAATGCTCAACAGGTCAGTGAGCGCTCTGATTTACCACCGACCATAACGGCGGATATATTTTTAACATCATCCAGCTCCACCGCGAGGTAGTCATTCTATGGTTTATGCCGTCATCATGGCCGGCGGGTCGGGCACTCGATTCTGGCCAGCAAGCCGCAAACAATCGCCAAAACAATTGCTGAGCATTGACGGCCAACAAACACTACTAGAAGCAGCGGTCGCTCGACTCGATAATCTAGTTGCCTGTACGGATACACTTGTTGTTACAAATCACCGTCTCGTGGCTGCTGTGCGTGAGCTACTACCAGATTTACCGCGCACGGCGATATTAGGGGAACCAGCAAAGCGCGATACCACCGCCTGTATCGCCTTAGCGGCCGGTCTATTGAACATGCGGGACTCCGCTGCAACGATGTTGGTCATGCCTGCCGACCATTTGATTAAGCCGATCGAAGATTTTCAACACGCGGTCAAGCAAGGGATCCAATTGGTCAACACCGATCCGAATCGGCTCGTTACCTTCGGAATTAAACCCAGCTATGCAGCGGAGTCGTTCGGATATATCCGCCAAGGCAATAGCATTTCAACAGCAGAAAACCAGGGAAATGACACCGCGTTCGAAGTCCACGAATTTTGTGAAAAACCAGATCAAACCACGGCCCGCCGATATCTCGAACATGGCGGATACTATTGGAATTCCGGAATCTTTGTTTGGCGGACAACTACAATTCTCAAAGCTATTGAGAAAAATGATCCCGCATTAATGGAACATATCAACGTTATCTGTAATGCCTATGAGAGCCCTGAGTTTGAAGAAATATTTCAACGTGAGTTTTCAGCGATTAAGGGCAGGTCTATCGACTACACAGTTCTGGAAACGCACGATAACGTCGTCGTCATTCCGACTGCATTTGAATGGAATGATGTGGGTAGTTGGCAGTCAATTGAATCCCTATTCCCCGTGGATGAAAACAACAATACTATCATCTCGAAGCATGTTTACGTAAAATCCACAAATAATATAGTATGGACATCCGAGGACCACTTAGTTGCCACGGTGGGTATCCATAATTGCATCATTGTCCATACGGCCAATGCCACGTTAATTGCCAATAAAGATGATGAAGAATCTGTACGAGAAGTTGTTACTATAATCGAATCACTTGGTTGGGAAAGTTTCTTGTAAGCTAACCGTTATGATGACATCATGAAATATTTAACCACCCTACTATTATTCAGTTGCGTTATAAGTTGTAACGCTCTTCTTCTACCAGGACAGCAGCGCGGGCAACCATCTGAAAACCCTCCAAGCAAATCCAATCCAGTGACCGACTTCATGAAATCTCCACTGCACTTCAATTTACGAACCAAAACGATTGGCGGCAAGCAGTTCTGGACAGATCTACGCATACAGGAGGGTTGGAGAATTCAGCAAAACATTTTTACCCAGCATTATCGATTACTCGATCCTAAGGACATCCGTCATGAGTGGGGTGCGCTCAATAAATGCGAAGCGACCTTTAACCGATTTATTAGACTGGGATATATCCGTCCATATAAAAAACGAGTCATTATTTTGTTGCATGGCATTATTCGTGCCCGAGGTTCAATGGACTCGATGGATAAATACCTCCGCGGGCGAATTGCCGGCAGCGTGCTCAACATGGCCTACGCCAGCACACGTGACACACTAGAACATCATGCGGAGGCGTTGCGCAGCGTACTAGCGAATATCCCCGCCGAATGTGACATATCTTTTGTTTGTCACAGCATGGGTAACCTTGTCGTGCGTAGGTTTTTTCACCGGTGGCAAGACTCTAGGATTACTCGAGTGGTGATGCTAGCACCACCCAATCAGGGTTCCGCATTAGGAACGATGTTTCATAATTATCAGCTATTCGAAACAGTGTGGGGTATTTCGGGACAAGAACTCACTGCCGGATTTGAAGCACTCAAAACGAAGCTAGCCGTACCGCCATGTGAGTTTGGTATCATTGCCGGAGTCTATTCCGGTAAGATCCTGCAAAACAATTTGCTAGCGGGAGCAAATGACCTAGTGGTAACAGTCGAAGAAACAAAACTTCCTGGTGCCAGAGATTTTCGTTCAGTCGCCACAACTCATACTCGCATCATGACTAATGTTGAAGTCCAACGCTTGACCACCCTTTTTCTCCAACGTGGATATTTCGAAACCGCCACGACGCGCACGCCACTTAAGTAATCATTAAAACGCATGTCCAATTTCCCAACTCTAGGTCGATTAGCCGCTATTGATTTTGGTACTGTCCGTATCGGAATTGCGATTACGGACCCTAGCCGCAATTTTGCGAGCCCACTGGAGAACTACAATCGGTCTGACCTGCACGGCGATGAACTGCGCTTTCAACGACTTGTTGAAGAAGAAGATATCGTTGGATTCGTGGTTGGATTACCTATCAATACCGATGGGCGAGAAACACCCAAAAGTCGCGAAGCCCGTTCGTTTGGTGACTGGCTAACTGCAGTTACACAAATACCTGTGGTCTATCACGACGAACGATTCTCAACATCCATGGCTCACGAATTGATGATTGCAGCGAATGTTAAAGCCAGCAAACGTAAGAAGCATCTCGATATGATAGCCGCACAACAGATCCTGCAATCTTACTTATCGCAATAACACCCGTTTGAACCAGCTTTGTGCTTATTGCTCGTTGCTGACTGGATCAGGTTTTTTCATTTCGTCGATCAACGATACGAATAATTCGGCGGGCAACGCATAGGAAGAAACACGGGAGGCTCGAGCAATGTTAATGCCAACCGTTTTTCCAGCTAAATCAACAATCGGGCCGCCACATTCTTCCGGTTGTAAAACCGTATCATGTTGCAACACTGACTCAAAACCAGCGCGACGTTTACTTAACGCACCGCCTAATTTTTGCTGTTCCACCGCTCGCGTGCCACCTATATCCGATTCCCGTCCAAGTATTGGTTCGACAGCCATCTCTTCGCCAGCGCGAATAATTAGCAACCTAATTTTTTCACCTGGTAGATGAGCTCGTACTACCTTGATCAATTCATCACGGCTATTGATCTCCGTATCGTTGACCTGCAAAATAATGTCTCCACGTTTCATTCCAGCTTCTTGAGCAGCCGTATTTGGAAGCACTCGTTCCACAAAAATGCCTTGCGGTGATTCGCCTAGCAGGACACCCAGTAGACCTCCTTTAATGGATCGAGGAGCAACACTCACAACGCCAAAGGCGACAGGTGTTTCAGTAATCCCTGGCGTAACCAACCAACTTCCAATGACTGGCGTTTCGGTATTCCATTGGGCCGCTTTCAATTTTTTTGCGGACACCTTAAGCATCGCCAAATCCAATTTTGGGCGATGTGATATAAGTTCAGCCTCCACGACTTTTCCATTGGGCAAATGACAATCCAGTGGAAATTTAATGTCGTCGGTAATGACTTGGGTGGCTTTAGTCAAAATGTATCCATCGGCGCTGACAATCGTGCCTAATGCAACAACCTTGTGGCCAGCATGTAATGCCACCGCACACCCCGCTCGCTTAACAACAGGATTGAACGCCTTGCGGATTTCGCGGTAGTTACGTTCATGGACGCCGGCAGGACGAAAGGCTGCGATATAATTCACCCAATTCGTGTATTCTACTGCCGTCGGTCGCGTTGGTAATTTTCGCGTGCTACTATCGCTCGACTTCTCCTCTTCAGGTTCAGGTAGGACATTGCCACCTGCTCGACCGACCTTGATCGTCAACACCAATTCTTCACCATCGCGTTGAATCGTGACTTTAATTTTTTCACCTGGTCGATGAATGCGGACTGCGATAACTAACGCATCAAAACTTCGGATTTCGTTATCGCCAAACTTAATAATGACATCGTTGACCTTAATTCCAGCACGATCTGCTGGACGGCCTTTTACAACCCCACCAACAATCGCACCAACAACCGTGCGATCTTCTTCCGAACTACCCCGCACACCGATAAACGGCGAACCCGGAATATCACCCCAATCTTCGGTTGCCACCATCCGTTCCCAACCTGTTTGAAAAGCGACGATCGGAACATGGACGTTGTGAATTAACTCTTGACCGATACGGCTATGAATCCCAACAACCTTGCCATCCATCCCGAATAACGGACCACCGGAATCTCCACCAATCAATGTGCAGTCGGTCGTTACCACATCATCAAACCGATGAATCACACGACCTAATCGCACAACAGGCTTACGATCAGACTGGTAGCCACCAGGGTGTCCGAGCGCAAGCACCCATTGTCCGAGTGAAGCGGAATCAGCATCTGCCATTTCGGCATACGGCCAATTGTTAGCCTCCCAATTTTCATCCGTTATTTTCATTAAACCGGCATCGAGGCCTCGATTGAGGCCAAGAGTACGACCTCTGACAATTGTACCGTCGGTCAGGATAACTCTCGCAGTTCGATTTGGTTTTCCAGAAACATGTGCGGCCGTCAAAATATATCCATCAGGGCTAATCAACACGCCACTACCCTGTGCAGCACCAACTTGAATACCAACCGTCGTCCTCAGAACAGTATCTGCAAGCGATTTTACATGCGACTGCATCGATTCTAATTGGCCAACGGTCGTTGGGGTCTTCCCAGCGAAAATGGGTTGCAAAGCCGAGTTCACAGATAGCCCAACAGCTTTTGCCTTGGTAGTGTTTTCTTGGCCCGATACCGTCATCGACGACAGCAGGGTGATCATCATGAGCGAAAACATGAACCGAACGGATTGTGAATAAGAGTAACCGCGAAGCGAGTATTTTTGACCAGTCGAGGAAGAATCAATCATAGGTTGCTGCTTACCAATAAAAATAAATGAAGTGAAATAAGGCTCCACGTTTATTATTGCTTGTATTGGGCTAAAATACAGGCACTATAGTCGACATTTTCGGGTGAAAGTTGGGAACCGAAGGCGCTTTGTAGAGCCTGGTAGGCTTAATTAGAGTACTATTCTGTGGTTCCGCTAATATTACGCCGTAGAGGCAATCAATATCCTATTGGTACACTACCTTCATCCAAATGACTAAACGTCTCATCATCGGTTGCGGTTATCTTGGATTCCGCGTTGCCAAACTCTGGCAAATACTTGGGCATGATGTACATCTACTCACGCGCAGCGAACAAACTGCTGCTACGTTTGAGCAACAAGGATTCACTGCCCACCTAGGTGACGTGACGCAATTGAGCTCGCTCGACCATTTCCCCGCTGCTACGGAAGTTTTGTACGCCGTCGGGTTTGATCGTGCTGGAAACTACGACATCCATGATGTCTACTGCCAAGGCTTAAAAAACGTCATCGAGCGATTGCCGCAAGCACCTAATCGTTTTATCCACATCAGTTCGACAGGCGTCTACGGGCAAATCGACGGCAGCTTAGTCGATGAAGAAACGCTAGCCGAGCCGTTGCGACCTGGGGGAACGGCAGCGTTGGCGGCTGAGCAAGTGCTGAGGCAAAGTTTGCTGTCTACGTCTGCAGTAAGTTTAAGACTAGGCGGAATATATGGTCCTCGGCGTGTGCCATATTTAAAACAAATTGTTGCGGGTGAACCGCTGGCCGTACCTTCCCAAGGTTGGCTCAATCTCTTGCACGTCGAAGATGCAGTTCGAATCATTGAACTATTATGCCAAGTACCTCCGCAACATGATCTCTATCTTGTCACCGACGGAGTACCTGTCCTACGGCAAGACTACCTCAATGAAATCGCACGATTGCTGCAAGCGCCAGAAATTACGTGGGCGCCGAGTGATCCAAACACAGCCGTTGCCCAACGAGCACTCGGTTCAAAACGTATCGACACTCGGCGGTTTGTAGATGAACTGAAATATAATTGGAAATACCCTAGTTATCGCGAAGGACTAGCAAGCATTTTGTCAAAGTGACGGCCGGTTGTGGTGCAAACGAAATCAGCAATTAAGGATTATCGCAGCTTGCGTATTTTTCACATTGGTATAAATTCGTGGTTTTCTTGATTATGGCGATGCGGTTCGTATGGCTTGAATCGTGCTGACTCTCAAATTAGAATTGAAACAACTTGATAATCTTTTTCTTTAACCCCCAAATGCAATTCTTATGCTGGAACGAAAACCACTGTTTCCAAACGTTATTGAACTCAACTACCAAGCCGGTTCGGTTTTCGGCTGTAACGTTTACCTGATCTATGACGAAGACGAGTGGGTGTTGATTGATATTGGGTATGAGGAAGTCGTGAATGAAGTGGTCGACATCATTCGTGGCCTCGATTTCCCATTTTCTAAATGTAAAGCACTCATTGCGACCCACGCCGATGTCGACCATATCCAGGGATTGGCATTGCTGAAGCAAGCCATCAAAGCTCCGGTCGCGGCCCATCCATTGGCAGCCGTTTCTTTACGGGAGGCGGACAAGCTTAAGACGTTCGCACAAATTGAAGCGCAGGGAATTGACTTGCCATTGCCGCCTGTGGAAGTCGAACAACTGATTGATGACGGTGATAAAATCGCAATTGGTAAATTAGAACTCGAAGTTTGGTTGACTCCTGGGCATACCGACAGCCAATTAAGCTTCCGACTCGGCGATTTGTTGTTTAGTGGTGACAATATTTATCGAGACGGGTGCGTCGGCGCGATTGATGCCCATCACGGCAGTGACCTCGACGCATTTATCTCCTCCCTCCTGCGAATTCGTGCTAGCGATGTCAAGTGGCTATTACCCAGTCATGGACCAATTTTCCGTAAGGACGAAGAAATGCTAGACAAAACTATTTCCCGTCTCGAAAGCTATCGACACATGGCCGACTTTGGTACCTGTGCGAGCGATTGGCCATTAATGGACGAATGGGAACGTGAAGTTGCCGAGGGCAAATTACCCACGTAATCTGCTTGAAAGTATTCCAGCAAACTTAAATTCTTCTTTTGGTTTAGAGGTGACAAATGTCCGACGATCTATTTTCGCTGCTGCAAGAAATTGTCCGCATTCCCAGTGTCAACCCGATGGGGCGGGATGTTCAAGGAGACATCTATCTCGAAACCAAAATGAACGATTGGTTAGATAATTGGTTTAATGAGTTGGGCGTTGAATATCGACGGCAAACTTTGGAACCAGGACGTGATAATGTTATTGCGATTGTCCCCGGAAGCGGTGTCCCAAATGATGGCGGTAAGGTGCTGATGCTTGAAGCACATCAAGATACGGTTCCCATCGACGGCATGACGATTGATCCATTTGATCCCGTCATGAAGGACGGTCGGATGTATGGTCGTGGCAGTTGTGATATCAAAGGTGGTATGGCTTGCATGTTGACGGCGTTTAAACGATTAGTCACTGAACAACCGGACAATGTACCCACGGTCGTGATGGCCTGCTCTGTCAACGAAGAGTATGGCATGTCAGGCGCAGATATCATGCCGCTGTTGTGGCAAGACACCGAACAAAAATGGTTTGCCGAACCCGCTGGCGTTATTGTGGCAGAACCAACCATGCTCGATGTTGTTGTAGCCCACAAGGGAGTGACTCGATTTCTCGTCGACGTAACCGGTAAAGCGTGTCACAGTTCGCAACCTACGTTAGGCCAAAATGCTATCTACCGTATGGCGCGCATCATTTCTGTACTAGAAGACTATGCGTTAAATATTGTGGGAACACTAAACGAACATCCACTGGTGTCTAATCCCACACTGAGCGTTGGCATGATTGGTGGCGGCATTAGTATTAACACAGTTCCAGATTACTGTTCGATCGAAGTGGGTCGTCGCGTCTCGCCTGGAGAAAGCCCCACTGTAGCCTTTGACCACATTGAAACTCATGTGCGTCAGGCGTTAAACAGCGAAGAATGGGTCGACGATATTACGTTTCACAAACCGACTATCTCCAAAAGTGGATTAAACGATGATACCAATGGTGAGTTTGCCGAATACCTGTGCGGCGTCGTTCAAACTGCTGGGCACAGTGGCCAACGCATTGGCGTACCGTATGGTACGGATGGACAAGCGTTTTACCGAGCCGGTGTACCGACGGTGGTTTTTGGACCTGGTTCGATCGATCAAGCGCACACTAAAGACGAGTGGGTCGAACTGCAACAACTCGAAGCGGCTGCAGAACTGTATTACCAAATGATTCTACAATTTGGTGCATGACCAAACTCGCAGTAACTGCTCTCCATCCACAACCTAGGACAAACATTCAGTTTTCTAGAATACATCCAAACGGAAGTGATGACCCCAGTGATAGCGACGTGCTTGAGGGTAGAAATTGTGCCACTGCTTGTTGTAAACAGGCGTTCGCATTTCTTGTGGATACCGATGATACATACTTTCGTAACTCCGGTAATATTCCTGGCCCCAGTAATTCTGAGGGTAATAAACGTATGGATAGTGATAGAAGCGGTTCCAATTGTATTGGCTATATGCGCTACCCCAACGTTGACCGTACGCGCGTTCCTGAGCGTCGACATTACTACTAATGCAAATACCTAGAAGTGCTGTGCAAGCAGCAATCAGGAGTATTTTTTTGAATCCAAACTTAGCCATCGACTGTTCCTCTCAAATGCACAACCTTTTTTAATCTCGGTAGAGCAATAACTAATACCCTACAAATATATTCTTCGGCGTACCGATTGACCGTAATTTAAGGAATATTCGGTAGAATCCGAAAAGGCCTGACAATCCTTACACTTTAATTTCAATTCCATACCCCTAAAACTAGGGAAACAGACTGCGGGAGAACGACAAAAATAGCTCAATGGCTATTGATGCATCGTTGTTTTTGCATCAGAATGACCCCTGTAAACCTCCTAGATTTAAATGTCAAAAAAGCGTTCGAACAAGTTCGAGCTATTTATGCTATCCAGACCTAGAAGGGCATTTTTTTTGGATATCCTTGTGATTTTTTTCACAAGGATGCGTTTTTCACTTAGAAAAATAGATAAAGTGAAAATAGTCCCTAACCGGTAAATGGCCACTTCGAAACTCATCCAATGCGATCACACACAACCACCGTTGGGTTAGATTTGCCAATTAGCGGGCGTCCAGCCCCAACAATTAGCAGTGCCAACGCTGTAACCCGCGTTGCCTTGGTTGGTGATGATTATGTCGGTCTGAAGCCGTCGCTAGCGGTCGAAGTGGGACAACAGGTCAAATTAGGGGAACTGTTATTCCACGACAAAAAAATGCCGACTGTACAACATACTTCACCCGCTTGTGGGACGGTGCGCGAAATAAACCGCGGCGCCAAACGTAAGTTTGAGTCGCTCGTCATTGAAATAGATGGTGATGAACAAGTTGAATTTAATGCAATCGGCCATGACCTTGGCCAACTCGACAAATCATACCTCGTCGATATCCTAACTCGGTCTGGGTTATGGACGAGCCTCCGCACACGTCCGTTCAGCAATACCGCTGACCCGGCCACCACACCATCTTCCATTTTCGTAACAGTGATTGATACCGAGCCATTGGCGGTCAATCCAGAAATTGCGATCAGTCAAAAGAATGACGCATTCTTAGCAGGTTTACGAGCGCTCACGCAGCTTGCGCCAACCGTGCATGTTTGCATCGGCCCCACAGTCGATATTCCTGGCGAACAAGTCGACGGAGTTGAATTCCATTGCTTCCATGGCCCCCACCCTGCTGGTTTACCGGGCACACATATTCACATGGTTGATCCGGTTGGTCCCAATCACCAAGTTTGGCACATCAATTATCAAGACGTCAGTGCCATCGGGACGTTAATCACAACTGGCATTTTAGATGTCAAACGATTCATTTCACTCGGTGGACCTGTTGTTTCGAAACCACGATTATTGAGCACTCGATTGGGAGCAAACATTGGCGAGTTAACGGCAAGCGAGTTAACGGGTGAGGATAATCGAGTCATTTCGGGCAGCGTCCTTTCCGGGCGAGCAACAACACCCAACACAGATTACTTGGGCCGGTTTCACAATCAAATATCCGCCTTGGCCGAAGGCCACCAACGTGAATTCCTTGGCTGGCAAAAGCCTGGATTCAATACATTCAGTTTTTCTAGAGTCTTTGCATCCACATTCACTCCCAGCAAAAAATTTGCATTCACCACTTCCAACCAAGGCGAACACCGAGCGATGGTGCCCTTTGGCACATACGAAAAAGTTATGCCTTTGGATATATTACCGACTCAATTGTTAAGAGCATTGATTACTCAAGACACCGAAGAGTCACAACTATTAGGATGTCTCGAATTAGCTGAAGAAGATCTTGCTTTATGTACTTTCGTCTGTGCTGGCAAGTACGAATACGGCGCTATTCTTCGTGACAACCTACACATTATCCAAAAAGAAGGCTAACTGCTTTCTTATCGCCGTTAATATTAATCCAAATTCACTCGACACTGTAAACTGAAACAATCCATGCGTTGGCTAAGACAATTTCTTGATAAGCAAGCACCGCGCTTTGATGAGGGCAAATTGAAGAAGCTGCGCCCGTTGTACGATGCAACGGACACATTCTTATTTACCCCGGGAATTGCCACCTCAGGCGCCAGTCACGTCCGGGATGGCCTCGACACTAAACGATTGATGGGACTTGTCGTATTGGCACTCGCACCATGTGTTTTTATGGCCTGTTTCAACACGGGTTACCAAGCAAATCTTAGTTATTCACATTACACTCAATCATCGCAATCCGAACTGACTGAGTCGCAACCCGACGCACTTCTATTAAGTTCTGATGCTACCGCAACACCGACTAATCCGGTTAATCCAGAGGTCGCCGACTCGCCTTCCTCAGCATCAACCGCAATTTCTACGGCTGATTTATTAGGTTGGCGATATTGGATTGTGGGTGAACCCAATCCAAGTTCATTCATCAGTAACTTCCTGCATGGTGCCACCTACTTCTTGCCAATTTACTTGGTCTGCATGGTTGTCGGTGGATGTTGTGAGGCCATTTTCTCAATCATCCGAGGCCATGAAATCAACGAAGGTTTTTTGGTCACGGGTTTATTGTTCCCCTTGACCTTACCTGCTTCGATTCCCTTATGGCAAGTTGCGGTGGGCATCGCCTTTGGCATTGTCATCGGCAAAGAAGTTTTCGGTGGCACTGGTCGAAACTTCCTCAACCCAGCACTCACCGCCCGCGCGTTTCTATATTTTGCCTACCCTGCACAAATTTCTGGGGATAAAGTGTGGAATGCCTTAGGGGCCACTGACGGCATCAGTGGCGCGACAATTCTAGGGGAAGTCGCCGCCAGTGGAAATCGGGTTGGCGGATTAGATACCCTCAGCAGTTTTAATCTCTCGGAACACTTCATCGGATTCACCTTAGGGTCGATGGGAGAAACTTCCACTCTGTGTTGCCTAATTGGAGCCGTCCTCTTAATCGCAATGGGGATCGGTTCGTGGCGCATCATGCTTTCTGTTTTGCTTGGGGGCCTAGGAACTGCCTGCTTCTTGAACGTTTTAGGCGGGAACAACAGCGCAGCCATGTTTGCCATGAATCCACTACAACATTTAGTCGTCGGCGGTTTTGCTTTTGGACTTGTCTTTATGGCAACCGACCCAGTATCTGCAGCGATGACAACCGCTGGTAAATATTTCTACGGAACACTCATAGGCGTCATGGCGATTTTAATTCGAGTGGTCAATCCAGCTTATCCAGAAGGAATTATGTTGGCGATTTTGTTTGGCAATGTATTTGCGCCGTTGATCGATTATTTTGTTGTCCAACGTAATATAGGTCGACGCAAACGGCGTTGGGCTACGCAAAACCCACTTGAGGGAGACAACTAATGAACCGCGACTCCATCAAAAATACTTTAGTCGTCTCAAGCTTACTCTGCATTATTTGCTCCGTCCTAGTGTCAGCCGCTGCCGTCGGCTTAAAGCAAAAACAGCAACTCAACAAGGAACTCGATCAAAAGAAGAATATTTTACAGGTCTGCGGAATCCCATTCACGCCTGATTCCATTAACTCCCTTTTTAGCGAAAATATTCAACGCCGCTTGGTGGATTTGCGGACCGGTCAATATGTCGAGGAAACCGAAAACGGGCACTTAACCGTTAACACCTATACTCTAAAAAAGGGATTACAGACCGATACAACGAATTTAGAAATAGACCCAGCTGGCTTAGGTGGTATTCGTGAAAATCATGCCGTTGTTTTTCTGTACGCAATAAAAAATCAGGTTATTATTCCCATTCGTGGTCGCGGCTTGTGGTCCACGTTATTTGGATATGTCGCGCTTGCCGAAGATGCAAGTACGGTTTCCGGCATTACGTTTTATCAACACGGGGAAACACCTGGTCTAGGTGGCGAAGTGGATAATTTTGACTGGAAAGCACAATGGGCTGGCAAGGCAGCCATCGAAGATGGTCAAGTCGTTATCGAAGTCAAAAAACAGGGACAAGTCACAGATTCACGACGTCAAATTGACGGCATAGCAGGTGCAACGATTACGACCCAAGGGGTCAACCGACTCGTTCGCTTCTGGCTAGGCGAACAGGGTTTCGGTAAATACCTCGCTCAACCTAATAAAATACAAACCACAACGCAAAAACAATAACAACTTAATAACCAACCAATGAACCACTTGTTCTCAGCATCCACGCTTCGACTGGATGATGGAACTAAGGAATTAACAATGGCTAGCAACAAAGCCAAAGACGTGCTCTTTGATCCCGTCTTGAAAGATAATCCAATCACGGTCCAAGTACTTGGCATCTGTTCTGCTCTGGCAGTCACGACCAAGCTCGATACCTCATTGACGATGTGCATCGCCGTTATTGTCGTTATCGCATTTTCTAGTGCTGCGGTTAGCCTAATTCGAAACCACATTCCCTCAAGTATTCGCATCATTGTGCAGATGACCATCATTGCGTCGTTGGTCATTATCGTCGATCAGTTTCTCAAAGCATACGCTTACGATGCCAGCAAACAACTGTCAGTATTCGTTGGATTGATTATCACCAATTGCATTGTGATGGGGCGTGCCGAAGGGTTTGCCATGAAGAACAACCCGTGGGACAGCTTTCTTGATGGTATTGGCAACGGCCTAGGTTACAGTTGCATCCTGTTAATTGTGGCTTTCTTCCGAGAACTACTTGGAAGCGGTACGCTATTCGGACTGCAGGTCATGCCTGACATATATGCCACCAATGGATTGATGTTGCTTTCACCGAGCGCGTTTTTCCTGATTGCTATCATCATTTGGATCGTACGCACACTGCGCCCAGAACAGATGGAGGAGGCCTAAGCGATGGCAGAACATTTGAGCATTATCGTTAAAGCGATTTTCATCGAGAATCTAGCGCTGTCGTTCTTTTTAGGCATGTGCACCTTCTTGGCTGTGTCGCAGAACGTCAAAACAGCACTCGGCCTCGGTGTGGCAGTCATTGTGATTCAAGGTATCACAGTGCCGGTAAACTATTTGATTTACCAATATCTACTATCCGAAGGCGCCTTGAGTTGGGCCGGATACCCCGAAACAAATTTAGCTTTCCTCGGACTCATTAGTTACATTGGCGTCATTGCCGCCATGGTTCAAATACTGGAAATGACACTCGATCGCTATTTCCCTCCCCTCTATAACGCACTCGGAATCTTCTTGCCATTGATCACCGTCAACTGTGCCATTCTCGGTGGTTCGTTGTTGATGGTCGAACGCGATTTTACATTTATTCAAAGTATTGAATTTGGGATTGGCAGTGGAGTTGGTTGGGCCATGGCAATCGCCGCGTTGGCTGGAATTCGCGAAAAACTAAAGTACTCCAACGTGCCTCATGGCCTCCGCGGCCTCGGTATTACCTTTATCATCGTTGGTTTAATGGCATTAGCCTTTATGTCCTTTGGCGGCATTCAGCTTTAAACCTTTGTTCAACAACTTAAACACAGCAAAATAATGCAAGATACGCAAACAATTATCCTGGGCGTCCTGATGTTCACCACGGTGGTGATGACGCTTGTCGTCGTTATTCTGTTTGCTAAATCAAAACTAGTCGCTTCCGGTCCCGTGCAAATCACAATCAATGACCAAAAGACGATTGAAATCCCAGCCGGTGGGAAACTCCTTAGTGCGCTCGCCTCTAACGATATCTTTGTTTCATCTGCCTGTGGAGGCGGAGGTACTTGCGCTCAGTGCAAAGTCGTTGTCCATGCGGGCGGGGGCGATATATTGGCGACAGAATGTGGTCACATTAACAAACGTGAAGCCCTCGCGGGTCAGCGACTAGCATGCCAAGTTGCTGTCAAGCAAGACATGGATATTGAAGTCCCACCCGAGGTCTTTGACACCAAAAAATGGGTCTGCACCGTCCGCTCAAATCGCAACGTTGCGACATTCATTAAAGAACTCATACTGGAATTACCCGCAGGAGAAGATGTTGGCTTTCAAGCTGGCGGTTATATCCAGATCGAGTGTCCGCCGCACACTGTTGAATACAAAGATTTCGATATCGAGAAAGAATACCACGGTGATTGGGACCAGTTCAATGTCTGGCGTTATAAATCTGTTGTGACCGAAGACGTCATCCGTGCCTATTCTATGGCTAATTATCCTGGTGAAACAGGTATTATCATGCTCAATGTGCGGGTTGCCTCGCCACACCCCAAAGCACCAACAGGCACACCTCCGGGGAAAATGTCCTCGTACATCTTCAATCTCAAACCAGGTGATCAAGTTACCATTTCTGGGCCTTATGGTGACTTTTTCATCAAAGAAACTGAATCGGAAATGGTTTATATTGGCGGAGGTGCAGGTATGGCCCCTTTGCGGAGCCATATTTTCGAATTGCTCAAATCACAATCCACCAACCGCAAGATATCATACTGGTACGGCGGTCGTAGCGCTCGAGAATTATTCTATATTGAAGAATTCCGCGACCTTGAAAAGCAATTCCCTAATTTTTCATTACACATCGCTCTGTCAGACGCTCTGCCCGAAGACAACTGGACAGGCTCCACTGGTTTTATTCACCAAGTTTTGCTCGATGAGTATCTGGCATCACATTCAGCTCCTGAGGATATCGAATATTATACGTGTGGGCCGCCAATGATGCTGCAGGCGGTACGATCCATGCTCGACGAACTTGGCGTTGAACCTGAAAATGTCGCCTTCGATGACTTTGGCGGCTAATCATAACTTATTGACGAATACCGCGCAACGTAATCGCATGCGCAACGATGCGAATAACCGTTCAGGTGATTTATGAAACGAATATCTCCGTTCATGAAACTTACCATCGCATTGGTGTTGTTCTGTGCGGTGTTGTTGCTGATTCGAATTCTCCAACCTGAACAACCCACTACCGCGCAAACAACACAGATAACCGCCGATACATCAAAGCAAAAGCCTGCTAAGGTCATCCTCCGCGGCAAGACAATGGGGACAACCTTCGCAATCACGATTGAAGGGTTCACTGACGCTCAGCGGTTGCCAGAAATTGAGTCCGCCATTAAGCAACGATTGGTCGATATCAACCAGATCATGTCGACCTATATTCCTGCATCGGAAATTTCGCAATTCAATCGTTCGCAAACCACCGATTGGTACAACGTTTCAAAAGAACTATTGGAAATTGTACAGTTAGCACAGTCCATCAGCGTACAATCTCAAGGCGCATTTGATATCACGGTCGGCCCCGCGGTAAACCTCTGGAATTTTGGTCCCCAAACCGAAGCGAACAGCACCGATCGCAGCGTCATTCCTACCGCAGATGATATTGCTCAAGTGCTCAAGCATATCGGCTATCAACAACTGCATACACGTGAAAACCCACCCGGATTAAAGAAAGATGACCCCCAGTTACAGATGGACTTAGCCGCTATCGCTAAGGGGTATGCCGTCGATCAGGTTATTGAATTGCTCGCAGCCATGCAGCTCGACATACAATACATGGTTGAAATTGGTGGGGAAATTCGGACCGTGAGCCATCCTCTGAATCACGATGATCAACGGACATGGCGATTAGGAATCCAAAACCCAGCTGGGCAAGCGGGTGCCGCTGAGCGAATCGTTGCCGTTAACAATCAAGCAATTGCAACATCCGGAGACTATGTAAACTACTATGAAATCAAGGGAGTGCGGTATTCACACACGATCGACCCAACCACAGCTATGCCAGTACAGCATCACTTAGCCTCGACGGTGGTGATTACCGACACTTGTGCTGCAGCGGATGCTTGGGCAACTGCCCTATTGGTACTTGGGCCCAAACCAGCCTATGATATAGCTAATAAACACGACCAACCATTTGCCGCATTGTTAATCACGCGGAGCAAAGACCAACTCCGCTGGATACCCACTCGCGGCATGGAGTTATTCTTGGAATAATCGAAAGCACCTTAATCCATGTCTTTTATTGAACTCGTACTAATTTCATGTGGCGTTTTTGGTGGCGTCATCTTAGCGATGGCTGTGGGCGTCATTTTTGGCAATCGTCAGATCAAGGGAAGTTGTGGCGGCCTAGCTGGCATGAAAGATGAGCATGGCAACTCTATGTGCGACGTTTGTTCGATTCCCGTCGACGAGTGCCCAGAAATGCAACGCGAGACGTGTGACGAAAAAACAGCTAGCGAGCTCGAATGAACCCACTAGCTGCTGCAAAACGCACACCTTGGTTTCCCCACACATCGCTTTCCTCTGCTTAAAAAACTCTCGTTCTCTTCGTTCCAAAGGTTCAACATGTCCAAGGCCACGTTATCGCTCGCTTAATGTATCAGCGGTGGTGACAAACGTGTGGCACAACTATCGTAATCCATCTTTTCTTAGGTTGCTCAATGCGTAATAATTTGACCGGTAAAATTAACAACCCCTAAGAACAACAACACGTTTGATATGAAGATTTTCTTCTCAGTTGGTGAACCCAGCGGCGACTTGCATGGGTCCAACCTAATTCGTGAAATGCTACACCGCGACAATAGCATCGAGTGCGTTGGCTTCGGCGGTCCCCTGATGCAACAAGCGGGATGCACACTACTATTTGATCTCACTCAATTCGCCGTAATGTGGTTCGTCAAAGTCTTGCTTAACCTACATCGGTTTATCGGTTTTGCCCGGCAGGCCGAGCGGTATTTCAAGGAAAACAGTATCGACGCCGTAGTGTTAATTGACTATCCCGGATTCAACTGGGTCATTGCTAAAAAAGCGAAGAAGCATGGAATTCCCGTATTCTATTATGGTGTACCCCAGTTATGGGCTTGGGCTCCGTGGCGAATACGCAAGATGCGAAATCGCGTTGATTATGCCTTATGCAAACTCCCGTTTGAGGAAAAATGGTACCGCGACCGCGGTTGCAACGCACGCTTTGTCGGGCACCCATTTTTTGATGAAATGGAAAACCAAAAACAAACCATTGATCAAGAATTTTTGATACGCCAACGAAAGATACCTGGCAAATTGGTGACTTTACTACCTGGGTCGCGGCAACAAGAAGTTGAAGGACAACTCAAGTGGTTTCTTAAAGCCGTAACCACGGTCCAACGGGAAGTGCCGGATTCTCGATTTGCGATCGCCAGCTTTAATCAAACTCAGGCTGACTATGCCAGCAAACTCGTCGCCAAATCTGGTTTAAATATTGAAATCCATGTCGGCAGAACTCCCGAATTAATGCAAGCCGCGCATTGTTGCTTGGCATGTTCCGGTTCCGTTTCATTGGAACTCATGTACCATCACACACCAACGGTTATTTTATATCACGTAAATCGATTTCGGTACTTTCTTGGCAACCATCTCATTCGAGCACGCTACATCACACTCGTAAATCTGATTGCGTCATCCGATCCATTCTTGCGCAGCAAAAAGATGTGGCACCCCAATTTGCCGGGTGCCGAGGACATTCCAATGCCGGAATATCCAACGTGTACCGATAAGTCCTCTGAAGTCGCTGACCACCTCATCCAGTGGCTAACGGACCCACAATGTTTTGCTCACAGCGTTGAGCAATTGAAGACCCTAGCGAGCCAATATGCCACTAGTGGTGCATCACGGCGCGCCGCTGAGTTTATTCTGACAACGCTGACCCAGAATGCTATCACCAATGTCCCTCAAGCGGCATAATCTATTGAGCGATATCCATCAACAATTAAAACCACCGATGTTGACCTTTGTCACAGGAAGCAGTTGGTATGCTAGGCGAACCTAAAATCACACCCTATGATTTGCGATTCCAATTTTTAGGAATCGCTATTCGCATCCACCCAGGGTTCTGGGCTATTTGCGTCTTTTTGGGGTTTAGTATGAGGATGTCCACGCCAACGGCGCTATTGGTGTTTAGCCTAGCGGTGTTTCTATCGCTATTAATTCACGAGATGGGTCACGCCTTGGCATTTAATCGCTGCGGAATCCGTGCCCACGTCGTACTGTACCATTTAGGTGGCTTAGCCGTTCCCACGGGAATGGAATCCTATTTCGACCATACATCGGGATATACCTCCAAGCAAAAACTATTTGTTACTGCGGCCGGACCAAGTATGCAAATCTTAGCAGCATTGTTAGTCATCGTGGCCTTACGCGCTGTGGGGAAGACTGATGGATTTCTGACGGCGCAAGTCGGAATACCCGCTCGGCTAACTGCCGACCCCTCCGGCACGCTCGACAATATAATCATGTCTCTAAGTCGAGATGACCTCGCATGGGATCTGCGGCACATGGATGAACAAATGCAAGCACTATTCGCATCAGCCGATACAAATGATGATCAATTACTATCTTTGGCCGAACATGACACATTTCAAACAACCGTTGATTCGCTCTCAGAACAATTTGAGCAGACGCCCATTCCGGTACCATCTGTAACGGCGATGGTTATTAAATCCGAGCACAAAAATCGATTCATTGGTGCGCAACTTAAATTATTAGAAGATGCGGGTGTGGGGGACGATGGTTTGATTCGCATATCCGATTTGCAGCAGACGTTACAACATCAAACATCATTCGAATCGGATCTCCTCAATAAATTTGTCTATATTTTCGTGATGATTAGTTTGTTCTGGGCAATCTTAAATCTCGCCCCAGTCTATCCGCTCGACGGCGGACAAATTACTCGTGAGCTATTAGTGCTCTTCAATGTCCACAACGCAATTCCAAAATCGCTCTTAGTCTCTGCAGCGACAGGTGTGGCCATCGGAATCTGGGGATTAGGTAACGGTCAAATGTTCTTGACGATAATGTTTTTCTATATGGCTTATACATCCTACCAATTACTGCAACGCTACCAACGCGGTTATTGAATGACGGTGGAAATGGAGAAATCGATTTATGATTCGATGTTTCGTGAAGTCGTGGCATTTTGATTACCACTCCAGTACCAAGCGAGAATCGTGCCGGTAAACATACAGAGAAAGGTGTAGAAGGCGGGGGCTATAGCAACACTTGGATTGTTCGGAAAAAGTTCGCTAGCCAACGTTGCTCCTAAACCCGCATTTTGCATACCCACTTCCAAAGTGAGTGCTCGTTTCATACCCGGCGAGAGCTTCAATAACTTACCCCCAAATTGACCGCAGCAATAGCCAATCAAATTAATCAGCAACAGCGCCACTAACAGGCTGCTTTCCAATTGACCAAGATTGTCGCGAGACGAGCCCACAACGGTCGCAATAATAATAAGAATACTCAAATTAGCGATGATCGCGCCGATAGATTTTGCTTGCTTTTCAAACTGAGGCAACAGTCGACCGAGCATAAATCCACAGACCACGGGAATGACCACCCACTTCAACAGTTTTAGTCCCGCCGTAATGTAAACCGCACCAACACCTTGGGCGTTGTCCGTCAGCAACTGAGCGGCGACAGGATCGGCAAAGCTAGCTTGTAGACGCAATAGCACTGGCACTGCCAATGGAGACAACAACGTCGCTAACGTGGTCAAGCTAACGCTGTAACTCACATTGCCTTTACTAACGATTGTCAAAACGTTCGATGCCATCGCACCGGGAACACATCCCACTAGGAATATTCCGACGAGTTGCTCACCCTCAAACCCCAGGAGCTGGCCAATTAAACAAGCCAGCAGCGGCATCGAGACGAACTGGACAGCGGTGCCACCAAGTACGACTGGCCATTTAGTCACAACTTGCTTTACTTCTTTAACCGGCAACATCCAGCCTACGGAAAACATCGTGGCAATGATCAGGTAAGGAAGCAGCACGCGATGATTAAAGGGATCAAACTCTAAGCCAGTGTGAGGCCAATAAAATGCCGCTAGTGAAAGCAGAATCAACCACAGCAACAAAAATCGTTCTATCAACTTGGTCATCATCGTGCCTACCCACATTGCAATATTTTTGCAGCAATTCACAGCCCGCAGCAGCCGCCCCAATACCAATGTACGCCAATTTGATTGAGTAACCAAGAAGTGAACAAAAGATGTGATAACCGCCTGTTCTAATTTGTTCTTCTGGTTGATAATAATCGCAACAAAACAATCTTTTCCGGTTAGGCAATATGACTGACAAATTGACAATCGAAACTATCAAAAAACATCTCTCAGAAATCAAAGATCCCGAAACAGGTCGTGGATTAATGACTATGAATCAGATCAGCGACATTTCGCTCAACGACGGTCACCTGCAACTAACGCTTGGGTTAACCACTCATAGCGCACCGATTGCCGAAACCTATCGTACAGATTTCGAGTCTGGGCTTCGCAACCAGTTTGCTGACCTCACAGACCTAACGATCAATCATGTCATCCACGACCGACCGGCAAATAAAGTTGGTGAAATTGGTTTAACAGCAAAAACCATCATTGCCGTTGGATCGGGCAAAGGGGGCGTTGGCAAGAGCACGGTCGCCGCGAGCCTTGCCTTAGGGCTGCAAAAATATGGCAGTAAAGTCGGAATCATGGATGCCGATGTCTATGGGCCAAGTATTCCTCAACTGTTGGGAGTCTCAGGTCGTCCCACTGTCGACGAAAACCAAAAAACAAATCCCATTGATTGTAACGGTATGCCCGTGATGTCCATGGGTTTCATGATCCCTGAAGATGAAGCGGTCGTTTGGCGAGGACCGATGTTGCACGGAGCAATTACTCAGTTCCTGCGTGATACAGCATGGGGCGATTTAGATTATCTGATTATCGACATGCCACCAGGCACTGGTGATATTGCGCTAACGTTGTCCCAACTCATACCCCTCAGCGGTTGTCTTATTGTTTGCACTCCACAAAAAGTCGCGCTATTGGATGCAGTCAAAGCAATTTCCATGTTCCGCAAGGTGAACATTCCAGTATTGGGAATGGTCGAGAATATGAGCGGTTTCGTTTGTCCGGACTGTGACAAACGCTACGACATCTTTGGTCGGGGCGGCGCCAAGACTCGGGCTGAAGAATTGCATGTTCCGTTCCTCGGTGACATCCCCATCGTACCGTCAATCCGTGAATACGGTGATGCTGGAACATCACAAAGTAATCTTGAAGACGCCGGCTCCGCACAATACATCGAAACAATAATCTACAATTTGGTTAACAATATGGCAACGACCGCTGCCACTCAACCGCCTCAAGTACAATTACCCGTGTTGGGTTAATGAAATTCAACGACACTAACGTTGAATACTTCGCAACAAATTTTTTGTTGCGGCCAATAAACATTCAAACCCTATTGCATTAATTCCGATGTTTAATACAACTAGATGACTTATGGTTCGTTGTTAAGTTTTTCGTAGTTGGACTACGGCTCAATACTCGAATCTGATTTCACATTTATAGAGGAACATGATTGTGGCGAAAAAAAAATCAACTGCGAAACGCAAAGCAGCACCAAAAAAGAAAACGGCAAAGAAGAAAGTTGTCCGTCGTAAAGTAGTAAAGAAAAAAGTTGCCAAAAAGAAGGTTGCTAAAAAAGCAGCAAAGAAAAAAGCAGCTCCTAAAAAGAAAACGGTAAAGAAGAAAGTTGTCCGTCGTAAAGTAGTAAAGAAAAAAGTTGCTAAAAAGAAGGTTGCTAAAAAAGCAGCTAAAAAGAAAGTAGCCAAGAAAAAAGCAGCTCCTAAAAAAGCAGCTAAGAAAAAAGCAGCTCCTAAAAGAGCAGCTAAAAAGAAAACCGCCCGTCGTCGAAAATAACGACTACTCGCTTTTCTTAAGCAAATACAAAAGCCGCGAACTCCAAACGGAATTCGCGGTTTTTTGTTTTGCTATGACGTCTGCATTTTGACCGGAGGACTGGTGTTATTGTGGATCCGCAGCACTAAGCAACAGATCCAAATATCCTACTCGGATGCTATCTTTCAATTGTAGCTTGCTAGCGGTCTGCTGCACTACATCTTGAGCTGCTGCTAAACTCTCTTCAGACGCCATCAGTTCAATTTCAATATACGTACCTAAACCAACCACCTCATCAATCGCTATCGTCAAAGGTTGATCCTGCCAGACCAAGATTCCTGTCCGGCGTGTTTTCTCGACAACCGCCACGTAAACAAAACCGAGGGCGGAGAGTAGTTGTTCTGCTGCAGTTGAAGTTGCCCGGTCACCAAATGGTATTTCTATTTCTTGTCTAGTTTTGGTCGTTTGATCAATCCGTGGACCTTTATATGTAATGCAATGTTTACCAGCAGAAGTCCGAATTCTAATTGCTTCGTCTGTCTGAGAAAAATCACGCGCGGGATGATTATAATACGCGTCACGCTGGTGGACCGTCTCGCTCCAAACAATGCCCAACTTATCCAATTGCAATTCAAGTATCACTCGATCCGGAACCGCATATTTTTGTTCAACTTCGTAGCGCATCAGCTTAGGCCACTTCGTTTTTAGTTATAGTGAGTGCCATTTTTAATTCGGCGACCAACGCAGTTACATCGGTAGTGCTAGTCAGGCAGGCACTAACCGCAACTCGAATAAAACCGACTGCGGATATTTCATCAATATTATCTAATGAAATACCGCCAATTGCGAAGGCGGGCACCGTAGTCGCGGCAACAACTTGTCGCAAAAAATCAACGCCTGGAAACTTGTCGAACTCTTTCGTCTCCGACGTAAACACTGGACCACAACCAATGTAATTCGCGCCATCAATAATTGCCTGTTTTACTTGGTCTAACGAATGCGTCGAAACGCCTATCAGCGAATCTACACCAACAATCCGGCGCGTCTGTTCTACCGACAGTTCCGCTTGCCCTACATGCACTCCGTCCGCTCGGCTCAGTACAGCTAAGTCCGGTCGATCATTCATGATCATCAAAGGAGTGCGCTCTGCTGCATTAATAATTCGACGTAGCAGCATTGCCCGCTCGAGCAGCATTTTGTCATTGAGATTCTTGTCACGTAGTTGAATTACGTCAACACCCGCTGCGCACAACCCGTTGATGCGGCGGCTGAATTCATCTCGACCACCGCGTCCGTCAACAATCGCATACACGCTGGCACGAACAAGTCGCTCGTCCGTTGATGATGCGTTGCTTATCATCTTTTCAAGTTGATAAGCGTCGTAACGCAATTGCTCGAACAATTCCGCCGCATCCGAAAACATCGTCTTGCTGTATTCCTCTAAACAGCGCAATGCTTCTTTTAATCGGCCAAAAGCAGCAGCGACAACCGACAAGACGTTTGCCCGATCGGTTTCCTCAGTTGTCGTCAAGTTGCGACCCACATCAAACTGACTTTCACGAGCCACTGAGCGATCTCTCAGTGGTACTAATTGCATAATACTCGCCAAACGATGACGTAACGACTTGATTACCTGAGACATGTTAGCATCACTCACAACAAAACGTGCGTACTCTTCTATAGTACGCAATGCCTCAGCAGCTCGATTTGCGTTCGCATCGATAATTCGCAGTACACCGATAACTTCGTTGTTGTCCATCAAACCACTATGTTTAAAAACAGGATGTTTTATTGTTCACTTCTTTTAGTTTGGAACGGCATTTGCATTATTACTAGTGGGGGCTAGCATTTCGACGTTGTTTTACTGCAATCCTAGATTAACATTGCAACTGTCCTGTCAAAATGACAGGGCAAAAGTGACACCCCTTGATATCTCCGACTCAAAATCCAAAAAACGACCAACACCCTTTCATGTATCAAAACAGATATGAATGTACAAATATCCCCCACAAGCAAAATCAATGTTAAGTAACCTTGCCGCAAGAAGAAGGGAGCCGGTAGAATTCCTAATAACGATTCTGTCTTAACCAATGAATTCCATTACTAATCTGGTACCCATCATTATGACTCCTTGGATGACAACCACTTGGCCGGGCCTGTCTCGGCTGTGGCTGCGCGGTCAATGGACGGGACTAGGGATGGCCGCTGGGTTTGGAGTCCTTTTCAACTTGGCTCTCACCTTTCAATTTATGTGGATCGAAACATTGCCGAGTATAGGTCTGAATGTTATCTGGACCTGTGTCGGGTTATGTTGGAGTATCGGAGCCATCGACGGTTTTCGAGTAACTCGTAAACATTCAATTCAACTGCAAACACGGTGCCAGTTTAATCGCAACTATACCGATCAGCATACAGTGTCTGAAACCGTATCTGATTCCCCACCGTCAATGGTTAAGTCGGACAAGCACGATTCAAGCCAGTCAACTAGTCACGACGAGACCAACAAATCAGGCATTTCCGACAAACTTTTTCTCGCGGCACGAAATCAGTATTTTAAAGGCAATTGGTTTGAATCTGAATCAACAATAAATCAAATTCTGGCAGAGTCACCGCATGATATCGAAGCGCGATTACTACTGCTTACCTTGTTACGACACACAAATCGTATCGAAGACGCACTTGTTCAAATCACGGATATTCAAAAGTGGGATGAAGCAAAACAATGGGAATTTGAGATTAAACGAGAACTGGAATTGTTGGAGTTGGAGTTAACGTCTCAAAACAAAAGTGATTCTTCAACTGTGGCTGCATAATACGCGTAATCACAATAATCACCTTAACTAAGAAACAATAAAAAACCCACTCGGTGTCTGCTTAAGATTCCATTTGGTGGTATCCCCGAAATACATTTTTTCGGGTATGTTGATAACTAAGAACTACAATTTGGAAAAACATCGTTTCAATCTTCGGAACTTTTGAAACATGCTTGGCATTCGGTTGTGCTTTAGACGGCAAAACGTGTGTCTTTTCAACTAATCAAAAACACAACAAAGGGGAGTCATCATGTACGAACGATTTACCGATCGAGCACGCAAGGTGATGCAGCTTGCCAATCAAGAAGCGCAACGATTCAACCACGAGTACATCGGGACAGAGCATGTGCTATTAGGTCTAGTAAAAGAAGGTAGTGGTGTTGCCGCCAATGTGTTGAAAAACTTAGACGTCGATCTGCGCAAGATCCGCCTGGAAGTCGAAAAACTTGTGCAAAGCGGCCCTGAAATGGTGACCATGGGAAAACTCCCGCAAACACCACGCGCTAAAAAGGTACTCGAGTATTCCATGGAAGAAGCCCGCAGCTTGAACCACAATTATGTCGGTACAGAACATATCCTGCTTGGCCTCCTACGCGAACAAGAAGGCGTGGCTGCTCAGGTATTGATGAACTTAGGCATGAAGCTTGAGGACGTCCGCGAAGAAGTACTCAATCTACTCGGGCATGGGCTCGAAAGCGGCGAACAAGACGAACGCTCCCGCCACGATTCAGGTTCAACGGAATCAAGTGGCAAAAGTAGCAAATCAAAGACACCCGCTCTGGATAGCTTTGGGCGTGACCTGACGGAACTCGCCAAACAAGGAAAACTTGATCCTGTCATTGGTCGTGACCAAGAGATTGAACGATCCATCCAAGTACTGTGTCGTCGCACCAAAAATAATCCCGTGTTACTGGGCGAGGCGGGCGTGGGTAAAACAGCCATCATTGAGGGATTTGCCCAGCGGGTGATCGATGGCGAAGTCCCAGATCTGTTAGCAGACAAACGAATCGTTGTGTTAGATCTTGCGATGATGGTAGCCGGTACGAAATATCGAGGGCAATTTGAAGAACGTATCAAAGCAGTCATGAATGAAGTGCGTCGCGCAAAGAACACCATTCTATTTATCGATGAACTCCACACACTCGTTGGTGCTGGTGGCGCTGAAGGCGCGATCGACGCTGCGAACGTTCTGAAACCAGCGTTAGCTCGAGGCGAAATCCAATGTATCGGTGCTACAACGTTAGACGAGTACCGTAAATATATTGAGAAAGACAACGCGCTCGCTCGACGGTTTCAGGAAATCATTGTGAATCCGACTAACAAGGAAGAAACCGTTGAAATTCTCAAGGGCCTAAGACAGCGTTACGAGGAGCATCATCGCGTAGAATTCACCGATGAAGCGTTAGAAACTGCGGTTGAATTTTCTGAACGGTATATCCCGGCCCGCTGTTTGCCAGATAAAGCCATTGATGTTATTGATGAAGCCGGAGCACGTATTCGGTTAAAGACAATGACTCGCCCACCAAATCTCAAGGAGCTTGATACTGAAATTGAAGCCCTTAATGGTGAAAAAGAAGAAGCGGTTGCTAATCAGGATTTTGAAAAGGCTGCTGCCTTGCGTGATAGCGCTGACAAACTACGCAAGAAGAAGGAAACCATCACCCAAGAATGGCGAGAGAAATCTGCTGAAGCAGGTGGCGTTGTTGATGCAGACGTCATCGCTGAAGTTGTCTCAAAAATGACTGGTGTTCCACTTACACGCCTTTCAACCGAAGAAGGCAAGCGGTTGATGGCAATGGAAAGCGAATTACATCAGACGGTGATTAGCCAAGAATCTGCAGTCACAGCGATTTCCAAAGCCGTTCGCCGTAGTCGCAGTGGTCTGAAAGATCCTAAACGGCCGACGGGATGTTTTCTGTTCGCGGGACCCACAGGTGTTGGAAAAACATTACTCGCTAAAGCACTCGCTGAATACATGTTCGGTGACTCCGAAGCACTCATTCACATTGATATGAGTGAGTACATGGAAAAACATAACATCAGCCGACTCATCGGTGCCCCTCCAGGATATGTCGGATTCGAAGAAGGGGGGCAATTGACCGAAAAAATTCGGCGTCGACCTTATGCCGTCGTATTACTTGATGAAATTGAAAAGGCTCATCCCGATGTCTTTAATATGCTACTGCAAGTCATGGAGGAAGGACGATTAACCGATAGTTTTGGTCGCAACGTAGACTTCCGCAACACAATCTTGATAATGACTACCAATGCCGGAGCAGATGCAATTAAAAATGAAGCGTCTTTTGGTTTCCAAGCACCCGATAAGGATGCGTCTTATGAATCGATGAAAGTCCGAGTACTCGAGCAAATCGAACGAGTCTTTCGCCCAGAATTCCTCAACCGCCTCGACGACTCGATTATCTTCCGCCACTTGGATATTAATGATCTGAAGCAAGTCATTGATTTGGAATTGGCAAAAGTCCGTGAACGACTTGCTGATATGAATATAGCGTTAGAATTAACCGACGATGCAAAAGAGTACCTTGTCAATGCGGGATCGAACACGGATTACGGCGCGCGGCCGTTGCGACGAGCCATTGAAAGCCGGATCGAAGATCCTCTTTCAGAGGAACTACTCAAAGGCGAATTCGAGGGCAAGAACAAAATTGTGGTCGACGCTATTTGGGACGACGACCACGAACGAATCACCCGACTTGATTTCCAAGGTGAATATTGTGAGAAGGTTGTTGCCAGCGAAGATGATGGTGACGGCGGCGGAACAGCAGCCGTCGCAACAAAACCTAAACGCAAAACAAAATCCAAGCCAAAGGCCAAAGCAAAACCTAAAGCTAAATCCAAAGCCAAGCCTAAATCTACACCCGAGTAGGTTACAAACGGCGCGTTTATTATTGTGCTCTATTGCCACACCTACGCTGCGTTCGAACGGGAATCGTTAATACCTGTATTTTCGTTAAGAATCCCTTAAGTTCTCTATGTTAACAAGCCGAAGAGTTGAGGCAGGTACGGTTGTGCGCCGATTTTGCCGCGCGCACCTGTCGCAAGTCCGGAACTAACCATTCCGCTTTTAGGCTGCTTATGAACTCGGTCGATACAACGGTAAACCCAGCAACACCACCCACCGCTTTGCGTTCCCATGATCTGCTGCGCAATGTTACCGATACCTGTACTGATTTTATCTTCCAACTCGGAGACTTAACACTATTTACTGTACAGATCCTTAAGTGGTTTTTCCGACACAAAATGCGCCCCGGTACACTCATCAGCGCCTGTTTTCAAATCGGAGTGCTTAGCCTGCCCGTCATCGCACTAACGGGGATCTTTATCGGAATGGTTCTTGCTGTTCAAAGCCATTTTCAATTCAGCCAAATCGGAATGGCAAATCACATGGGTGCTGTCATTAACATGACGCTCGTGCGAGAACTTGGGCCCGTATTGGCCGCAACGATGTTAGCTGGACGCATAGGTAGTGCTATGGCTGCAGAATTAGGGACCATGCGAGTCACAGAGCAAATCGAGGCGTTGGAAAGCATGGGGATCAATCCCATCCATCATCTAGTGCTTATCCCTACGCTCACGATTATGGCCGATTTTATGGGAATCTTTGGCGGGTTTGCCTATAGCTATTTGGCTCTTGATATTGACCCCCACCTTTATTTTCAACATTCACGCGATTTTGTTAGTGGCTGGGATCTACTCACGGGACTAATTAAAAGCCTGTTCTTTGGATGTACGATTGCTATCGTCAGTTGCTACCACGGATTTCATTGCCAAGTAGGCGCGAAAGGGGTTGGACGCGCTGCCACAGCCGCCTTTGTCATTAGCTTTGTATTAATCCTCGGGATCGACCTAATACTCGGAATGGGACTCGATCGGCTCTTCCTACCATTGCAAACTGGAGGAAACTCCCTGCTATGAGTTCACCACCGCCTCTCCATTCATCGCGCAGTCAGCAGCACAACAGCCCTGTTGTCTCTCCTCTCGTAGAAGTCCGCCAACTGTGCGTGGGTTTTGGCAAACGTGTGGTACTACAAGATATAACTCTAGAGGTCCGTCGCGGTGAGACCCTGGCAATCATTGGTGAAAGTGGCTGTGGTAAAACTGTACTATTAAAGTCACTGATTGGTTTGATCCAAGGCCAAGCGGGTACGGTCCACTTTGACGGGGTGGATTTATGTCAAACAACAAGCGCTGAATTAGCACAACTACGAACGCGTACCGGTTTTGTTTTTCAAGGGGCAGCGTTGTTTGATAGTTTAACGGTCGCGGAAAACATCGCGTTTCCAATACGACAATCCAACTCACAAATCACTTCGGACACCGTATTAGGTGACGAGGATATCAGATCGCGTGTTATTGAAAGCTTACGGGAAGTTGGCTTAGCGGACAACGTTTACCAACGTTACCCAATGGAAATCTCCGGCGGAATGCGAAAAAGAGTAGCCATCGCTCGAGCTAATATCCTCAAACCAGACCTCATGCTCTATGACGAGCCCACCACTGGGCTAGACCCGATCGCTAGTGATGTTATCAATGAACTCATCATGCAGTCTCGACTGCAACACGCCGTCACTAGCGTTATCGTAACACACGATATGAAAACAACGCGTAAAGTCGCCGATCGAGTCATTATGTTTCATCCCATTGATCGCTTAACGGGAGACGAGGCACAAATTATTTTTGATGGGCCACCCAGTGTTTTGGACCGCCACGCCGATCTACGAATTACACAATTTATCCACGGTGAAGCTGGCGAACGAGTTAGCGAACTAAGTAACGGGTAAGGGACATATAACCGATGAATGACAAACGACATAAACTGATGGTCGGAGTCGTAATGATGCTTGGTATCATCGTTACGTCTACACTGGTGTTCATCTTTGGGGCACTGCCTGCACTCGGGACTGCCTACCATGAAATGCGGATCGAATTTCCAGCTACGCCCGGTGTACACAAAAACACAACGGTACAAAAAAACGGTGTTCAAATCGGGCGGGTACTTGAAATCCGCCTACAAGACACCGGTGTCGTACTAACGCTCGCAATCAATGACGGTGTCACTTTACGCTATCACGATATTTGCCGCATCAAAATGGGATCGTTGTTAACGGGTGAAGCAATTTTGGAATTTTCTACCGCGACGCCAAGTGAAAGGCTAAGCTACTTTGACGTAAACAACGATGGTCTGCTTGATGAACAAGAAACCCATCATAGCCAAACAGTGGTCTCTGCTGGCGGAGATCTCAGTCTGGGTACCGTTGTCGTTGACCCCTTGTCAGCGTTACTTACCATGCAACAGAACATGACCGAGACCTTCGACTCCATACAACGTGCCGGCGGAGGCATTGATCAAGCTGCCAACGAATTCACGGGCCTCATGAAAAGTCTCAACAGCTCGTTTTCTGATAATGAGAGTGACCTCAAAAAAGCCGTTCGCAAAACAGACGAAGCGATGACTCGATTTGCAACAGCCATGACTGCGATAGATGCCATCGTTGGCGATCCCCAAGTGACTGGGAAACTCAAACAAGCGGTCCAACAGTTCCCTGTCATCTTGCAACAAGCGAGTGATACGATGGACAGCGTACAAGTCACGATGAAACAATTCGAATCTGTTGGCGAGCAGGCCCAAGTCAATTTAGAACACTTGCAAAGATTCACACAACCATTGGGTGAACGAGGAGAGCAACTCGTGGAATCTATCACGTCTTCAGTCGAAGATTTTGATAGCCTCGTAACAAAAATGGATCAAATGGTAACCACCTTAAACAGTTCACGTGGCAGTTTACACAAACTCATTCATGATGATGAACTGTATGACCAAATTCGCCGCACCTCGATGAACGTCGAGGACGCCACCAAACGATTGCGACCAATTATGAATGACTTAAGAATCTTTGCCGACAAAATCGCAACCGACCCGCGACAACTTGGAGTCAGCGGTGCACTGAATCGACGACCTAGCGGAACAGGCACTAAATCACCTCTCTGGTAGTCACTCGGTATTAACGTGGCAATCCAATGACGATAAATTACCTCGGGCGGCGGGGAGTCCTGTTTACCGGAATTGTGTCGCGAGACTGAGGATACAACGTTCGTAAATTCCTAGGTTGCATTGGTACGGTCGTTACAATACCTTGGCGAACCCGTTGGCGTAGTTGATTTCCACGGTCGACAAGTTCTTTATTCGTTTTGAGGCGTAGTGGCATTAATTTAAATTCGACTAGTCGTTCATCGCGAAACTCGGATCGCACTAGGTTTTCAGTAATGAAATCGAGACCAGCCCATTGATACCACGGGGGCTTAAAGGTGCGCAATACCGTCACCGTCTCATAACCATCTTTGACAAGTTGGATCTTCCTTGTGCCGTAATAAATAAATGATGTTGAAACAGGCGTAACCCCAATTTCTTGGTCATCGATAAACACTAACGCACCAGGGGGATTACTCCTAATAGTCACTCGGCGTCGGACCGCACCATGGCAGAAATAGGGCAATATCACGACACAAAGTGTCGCCACAATACATATACACACCTTTTTCACTAACAACACTCCATTTTTCAGCACCAATTTCCATAAACTCTGCGGCAAGAGTTTACGATAAAATAGTCCCAAATGTCATTAGCAATCTATGACATCAGATAATTAGCACTAAGAGGGGTGAAATAGAGGTCATTTTGCCGATTATATAAGTGTAGAAGGTACATTGCGGTGGGGTAAATCCCCAAAAACAACACGTTAATCTAACGTCCTCATAAAACACATGGTTGAATATCAACATCTTTGGAATGATTGCCTGACAGTCATTGAGATTACCGACAAGGGTATGCGTCGCGCGACAAATCAAGACAGTTTAGTTGTTGTCATGCAAGACGATGCTATTGGATTCGACGCGCGAGGGCACTTATTTGTTGTTTGTGATGGAATGGGTGCTCATGCTGCGGGTGAATTGGCCAGCGCTGATGCTGTCACTCATATCCCCCATCACTATTTAGTCTTTCAAAACTTAACACCTCCATTAGCGTTAAAGCGCGCGATCGAAGAAGCCAATAATGAAATTCATCGCAAGGGCGAGGTCAACCCTGAATTCCACAACATGGGTACTACCTGTAGTACCTTGTTGTTATTGCCTCAGGGTGCCGTCATTGGTCATGTAGGAGATAGTCGCGTTTATCGTCGACGCAAAGGCATCGTTGAACAACTGACTTTTGATCACAGCCTAGTCTGGGAAATGCGAGCACAAGGGCACAAAACCGATGACATTCCCTCCAACGTAATCACCCGCTCACTCGGTCCAAACCCCAACGTCCAAGTCGACTTAGAGGGTCCCTTTCCGATCCAACTCGATGACACTTTCCTACTTTGCAGCGATGGACTTAATGGAGAAGTCGATGATGCTGAAATTGGCGCAGCGTTGGCAGCATTACCCCCACTAGAAGCCTCTCAATTTCTCGTCGACTTAGCAAACCTCCGCGGCGGCCCTGATAACATCACCATCATCATCGTCCAAGTAACTGGTGATCGGATTTGCACGGATACACAAACTATTGTGCCATTTGAATCGAAACAGCGGAAAGTCAAACATACCAATACACATCCCGCCTTTTGGATTACGGCCACGGCATTTACCCTAGCTGGCTTATTTTTGAGCCTAACGGAGTATCCAATCATCGGACTCAGTGCTGTGGGGATTGGCGCCACCGCAGGACTAGTAGGCTTACTTAAGTCTAAGCAATCACGCCCACCAACAGAACCAACGACGACTGAAGGTCCGTTGGGTAAAGGGCCTTATATCAGAGAAAATTGCGTGCCCGACAAGGCAATTTTAGAAAAGCTGTTAACCACAGCAAAAAAAATACGCGCAATCTCACAAACATCCAACGAAGACTATCGCTGGGGTCCCTTTGACGAGCATCTAGTCGAGGGCACTGAATATTTCCAACAAAAAGACTATGTGCCAGCATTCCAGACATTAGCCAAGGGAATATGTTACATCATGCACGAATTCCGCTCAAAATAACGCCGCTTAAAATGCAGGCGGACACACTGGCTACTCTAATCGTTATTGTCTAAAATCCCCCAATAATGGTACATTTCCCATCTGATTGTCATTTTTACAATCCGCTGCGGATCCCCTCTTAGTATGCGAATCATAACCCGATATGTGCTCTTCGAACTACTGAAGACATTCACCGTCATTGTGACGGTTGTAACCATGCTCTTGCTATTGGTGTTTCTTGCCCAACGCGCCATTCAAGAAGGGTTGGGACCATTACTGGTCCTGAGACTAACTCCCTATCTACTCCCCGATGTTCTTCGCTTTGCCATTCCAGGCACCCTGCTGCTCGCCACTTGCGTCGTTTACGGTCGCATGGCGGGTCTTAACGAAATCCTCGCTATCAAGGCCAATGGCGACTCACCAATGACTGTCGTTTGGCCTGGAATCCTACTCGCCTTTATCATCTCACTGGGAACCGTTTGGCTCAATGATATCGCTGTCTCATGGGGTCGCACGGGGGTCGATCGCATAATATTACGTAGCGTGGAAGATATTGCCTATGGAATGCTCCGTACGCAGCGATCTTATAGCAATTCCAAATTTTCTATTCACGTTGCCGACGTCCAAGGCCGCACCCTCATACGGCCGACAATCTCCTTTCACAGCAAAGATAATTCACCACCGATTACACTCGTTGCACGGCAGGCTGAATTAAGATTCAATGCTCAAAGCAATCAACTAAAAGTCGTATTGGAAGACACTCAATTCGACATCGGCTCAGATACGATTGGCGAATGGCCGGATATCTTTGAATATGACTTGCCGATATCCACCTTTGCACGAAATCCCACAGATCAACCTCGCCCATCAGAAACCGCCCTTCGAGATATCGCCTTCTACGTCAATGAAACGTCAGTAAATATCGACATTCAACGACAACTTCTCGCTACCAAGGCTGGTTACCAATTGTTAACGGGTGACTTGCCTGAGCTTCACAGTGAAAAGTGGAAAACCAATTTGCTGGGGTTACAAAAATCGCATTACGCTCTCAATCGATACCAAGCCGAACCATATCGCCGTTGGGCCAGCGGGTTTACTTGTCTAGTGTTCATGATCATTGGATCTGCCGTTGCCCTCCGTTTGAGAATCGCTGATTTCTGGACATGCTTTGGGTTGTGCTTTCTCCCCATTTTAATAGTCTACTACCCCATCTTCCAATTCGGCGTCAATCAAACAAAATTAGGAGTCTTCCCACCTTACGGCGTTTGGTTAGGCAACCTGTTGTTACTGACTCTGGGCCTGCCTTTATTACGTAACATGACGAAACGTTAGTTACCGGAGTTCGACAATGTTTTCCCGCTGGTCAATCCGCTATAAGCTTACGCTCTGCCTCGCCATGCTCATTGCGATCGTTGGGGCACTCTCCTTTAGTAGTTTTCAAGGGGTCTATTCGTATCGTCGCTTGGCACGCAGTATCAGTACGCGCGCCAAGGAACTGCCATTAGCTGAAGCGATTAATCAAAACAGCGATGACCTGCAGACGCTACTCAATACCTACCGCAATGACGATGCGCCGCTAACCAAGATAGCCATTAGACGATTTAGCGATCACCTCGATCTGATAGAATCTTCGGCCTTACAATACAATCTACAACTGAGTACGTCGCAACAAGAAGGCGAAATCATTGGGAATATACATCAGGAACAAGAGTTGATCCGCGCTATAAACCAGCAAGTTCAACTGATGCGACAACAGATCCACCGATCCAATCAGAGCAATGCTCTTGAATCCTATGACGTCGTTGGTGGGGCGTTGGGGCAAGTAAAATTGCGAACGGCCCAACTTCCTAAAATTCTGCAACATCGAATGGACTCGCTCGTCGATGAAGTTCGACTACAATATCGGACTTGGATCGTAATTACTTGGCTTACGTCGATCACCGCCGCAATATTATTGATCCAAGTATTCCGCATGGTCCATGCGTGGATTGTCCGTCCATTTGGAAAACTAATCACCGGATCACGACGCGTTGCCAGTGGCGACCTTGAATATGAGATTGTCACTGATACCGTGGACGAAGTCTCTGAACTTGCCCTCGCAATGAACAATATGACTCGTAATTTTAAACTGATCCGTGACGACCTCGACCGGCAAGTAAAAATTCGCACCCAAGAAGCTATTCGTAGCGAACAACTCGCCAGCGTAGGATTCCTCGCCGCTGGTGTATCGCATGAAATCAATAACCCGCTGGCGACCATCGCCATGTGTGCAGAATCGTTGGAAACTCGAGTCACAGAACTTATCGCGCAGACAACTTCACCGCAAAATGATGAACAAATCAACATCATCCAAAAATATCTCAAGCAAATTCAACAGGAGGCTTTCCGCTGTAAAGGCATTACCGAGCAATTGCTTGACTTCTCTCGCGGAGGTGATATTCAACGGCAGTCGACCGAACTCTCTCCTATTATCCAAGACACCGTCGAGATGATTCAGCATCTTGGAAAATATAAACAAAAACAACTCGCAGTAGATATAAAATCGCCAGCAACCGCAATGGTTTATAGTCACGAAATCAAACAAGTTGTTCTGAACCTTGTAACCAACGCACTCGACAGCATTTCCCGCCATGGACATGTTATGATAACGCTCGATGGAAACAATAACTCAGCCACGATTACCGTCTCCGATGATGGTTGCGGCATGACCGAAGAAGTTCTCGAACAGGTATTCGAACCATTTTTTACGAGACAACAAAACAAGCAAGGTACGGGTTTGGGGCTTTCTATTACCTACCGTATCATCAGTGAACATGGCGGTACCATTACCGCCGCCAGCCCAGGCAATGATCAGGGTTCCGTGTTCACTGTCAAACTACCAGTCACGACACAAGCTTTGACCAATAAAAGAGGCTACGAACATGATGAACGAGGACACCAAGTCGCCTAAAGGCTTACACATCCTGTTTGTTGATGATGAAGAATTCTTACAGGAATTGTTCCGTATCGAATTACCACGTATGGGGCATACGGTCACGGTATGCCCTGATGGGGAAACAGCCGTCGCTGCGCTCGAACAAGATCGCTACGATTGCTTAATAACCGATCTTGATATGCCCGGCATCTCAGGTATCGAACTGCTCACCTATGCTCGAGAAGTATCGGAAGATATTGATGCTATCATCCTCACCGGAAAATCCTCGCTAGAAACCGCGATTGCTGCCCTCCGACAGGGAGCCTTTGATTACCTCACAAAACCTTGTAAGTTATTTGAATTAGAGTCGCTACTGAAGAGAATTAGCGATAAAAACCAATTAGCCCGCCAATACCAAGCGGCAAAGCATCAGCTTGATCGAGTAGTCGGCAGTTCACCGATTATTAGCCAAAGCTCGGAAATGGATCATGTCGAAAAGCTCATAGATCGCGTTGCCGGTACACATTCAACTGTATTGGTACGAGGCGAAACTGGTACCGGTAAAGAACTTGTGGCTCGGGCTGTGCATCAACGCAGTAACCGTCACGAACATCCCTTCGTAGCGGTTAATTGCGGAGCGCTGCCTGAACATCTCATTGAAAGTGAATTGTTCGGTCATTGCAAAGGAGCCTTTACGGGCGCCGACAAACAACGTAGTGGTTTATTTGAAGTTGCTAATCATGGAACTTTACTGTTGGACGAAATCGGTGAGTTACCTAAAAACACACAAGCTATTTTATTGCGGGTTCTCGAGAGCGGTGAAATCCGACGCGTCGGCGATAACCAATCTTTTGTCGTCGATGTTCGGGTGATCTGTGCGACACACTGTGATCTGGAACAAATGGTGGAACAGAATGAGTTCCGGGAAGACTTATTGTTTCGAATTAACCCTTTTGAAATATCGTTGCCTCCCCTGCGAATTCGATCTGAAGATATTCCGTTGTTAGCGGCCCACCTTTATTGCCGTAGCCACAACGGAATACAACTCCTGCCCGAACAAATATTTGACCCTGTGACGCTCACTGCCTTACGTCAGGCAACTTGGAAAGGTAACGTCCGCGAACTCGCCAATGTTGTGGAGCACGCAACTATTCTCTGTGACGAACTACCGATTACCCTAGCACACCTGCCCTCTCGCTTTCACGCTCCAATAAACGATGCGTCGCTGCCTGATGCGGCAGCGAGTACCCTAGCGAGCAGGCAAGTATTACCACCACTAACTTTGCATGAATTGGAACTACAGGCGATCCATGCGGCACTTGAACGGCACAACAACCACAAGCCCGATGCGGCCAAAGAACTCGGCGTCTCTCTGAAAACGCTCTACAATAAAATCAATAACCAATTAGACAAAACTGGGTGATTATTTATTGTGTGCCCATGCGTGAGTATTGGTGGCCGAAATCAAAGTCACGCGTCCAATTCGCTGTCACTAAACCTGTCGCACAACACCAACGACAACCCCTAAGACGCTGGCACTCTTCAGGTAGATCGGTTCCATATCTTTATTAGCCGGCTGCAATCGAATACGATTCGATTCTGGAAACCAATATTTCAGTGTGGCTTCACCTTCATCAGTTTGGGCAACAACAATCTCGCCTGGACTGGCGTTTGCTTGACGCTTAATAACGACATAGTCACCGTCGGCAATGTGAGCTTCGATCATTGAATCCCCGTTCACTTCCAATACAAATTGGTCATCACTAGAGAACATCCCACCAAAGTCCACTCGGTCATCCTGCTCGAATGCCAGATTCGTCATGCCAGCAGCAACCGTTCCAACCAACGGCAAACCCCGTTCTTCTTCGAGTGCTTCTGCGGTCAATTCGATCGCGCGAGATTTCTTTTTATCTCGAACAATCAATCCCTTCTTCTCAATGGCATTCAAATGTCCAACCACTCCATTTGGAGATTTAATATCGAATTCATCGGCAATCTCACGAACCGTCGGACCATACCCACGGTACAAAATATTGTCGCGGATAAATTCATAGATTGATAATTGTCGCTGAGTTAATGCATCTGTGGGCGCCACAGGGAGATTCCTTTCCAAAAAGAAATAACAGCATTAGGAGAGAGATAAGTTGTGAAACTGCTCTCCTATCCGTGTTCTAATGCTTATCGACAGTATAATGTACATCCGTACACTTATAACAGCTCAATTGGAAAAAAACGGGATGATTATCAGATGCTCAAATATTATTCAGCACTGAAAGCATGCACGGTCACATGGTGGTAACGGTTGCCTGGGTGCAGCAAAGTGCTGGGAAAGGCATCGTTATTAGGAGAATTTGGGAAATGCTGGGTTTCCAGGCAAAAAGCAGTTTGATATTCATTGCCGCCATCTGCTTCGCTACCACTAAGAAAATTACCGGTGTAAAACTGCAAACTCGGCTGATCAGTGAATATCTTCATTACACGGCCCGACGCGGGGTCCGTGACGGCAGCCGCCAGCGATTGACGCCGCCCCTTGCCGTTGAGAACAAAGCAGTGGTCATATCCATTGGGTTCTAAATCGTTCTTCTCGATTTGTGCTCCCATCGCGCGAGGAGTGCGAAAATCCAACGGTGTACCTTGCACCTCAAGTAATTCACCCGTTGGAATCAGTCCTTCATCTACGGCCAAGGAATGATCTGCTTCAATTTGCAGGACATGGTCATGAATTTTTCCACTACCCACACCGCTAAGATTCCAATAATTGTGGTTGGTCAAATTCACATGTGTCAACTGATCCGTTTCCGCTTGCAGGTCAACGACTAACTCGTTACGGCTTGTTAGGACATACGTTGCGGTGACCGAAACGTTACCGGGATAACCTTCTTCACCATCAACACTTTCATAACTAAACTCGACACCAATTCCACCGAGGCGTCTTACTACTCGAGCAGACCAAACCACACGGTTATATCCTTTTTCTCCACCATGTAAATGATGGTCGCCATTATTTTGAGCCAGAGTATATTCGGTACCGTTGATTGAAAACTTTCCATCGGCAATGCGATTACAATAACGACCTACCGTCGCACCAAAATAGGGGTGACTTAACTGGTAACCGTCTAGCGAATCAAATCCCACGTTAATGTTGGCAATTTTACCGTCGCGGTCGGCAGTTTTTACTGACACCACAGTCGCACCATAATTCGTAACTTGCACGGTCATGCCTTGTTTGTTACTCAGAGTATAAAGTTGGATTTCATGACCTTCAGGAGTCGCACCCCAATCATCTACGGACACGTCAAAATTACTGGCTGCTGCTGGCATCGTAAATAATGCGACCCCTCCAATAAAAGCAAATAATATCAAGAGACTAATTCGTTTAGAAAACAAAACCATCATACTGCCTCGAAGCTAAAATAAACGACTATCTATTACATACCTTATTATCAGACAACAAGAAAGGAAAATCAATCCATCAGATTGGAACGTTTATTAAATATCGCCGACCTCGTGGTAACGCAGAGGTTTTCTGACACTGACTCACGACGATGATTCGTTGCTTTTCAGAAGCAACTGTGTTTACAACAAGCTTTCCAACAGAAATCGCATTTTCCGCATTTCGGCAGAGTGTTCAATACCGTCTTGGGGAACGATGTCCACGCTCATTACTCGGCGGTATTGCACCTTATTTAAGATATGTACAAGTTGAGCGTGATCCACCTTCCCCTGACCTACTTGCACCTGATAATTCTCGGGGCTGCTATCACGTAAGTACAAATGTCGGATGTATTTGATTAGCTTTTCGGGGTCTTTACCAACTTCAGAACCACATATGTATACACTCGGGTCGAAAGCCAACCCGAGGTTATCGACGTTATCGCAGAGGACCGTAATCGTATCGGGGTCGGCTGCTAGACAATTACTTTGGTTGCGAATATTGACTTGCACGCCTTCCTTATGTGCTAACGCCACGAGTCGCTGCAGATGTTCCACTTCTTCATTAAACGGAGTGCCCAATTCAGCGGAGGGGACGGTGATCGAGACCACTTTGGTAATCCGAGCCAACTCACAGATAGCTGCAAACTGCTGATAATGTTCGTCACCCGTAGCAGTAATCCCCACGCAGTAGTTGACCACGTCTAAACGATGGGATTTTCGACAGCGATAGTATGCATTTTCCATATCTGCAAGGATCTCTGAAGGCTTGATTTGATTTTCCGATTCATTGATCGCTATTTCAACTGCTGTGAATTCAAGATCCACCAATCTTTCAAGTGACTCGTCTAGTGTCAAATCTGGAAAACATGATGTGGTCGCTGCAACTAACAAAATCGTCGCTCCTATGTTTTGATGCACTACCTACAATGACGTATGCGCACCATCTGCGGTGTGGGGTTATTAAAGTCAATATACTCACCGTAGAATAAGAATATTCACGGGTCTATGACAACACTAATGCCCACTGCAAAGCCAACTTCCACCTAAATATCTCTATATTTCACATGTACTGTGATAAATACGTATTCGCATTCTCTGGATATCCGTAGGAGATTATCGAAGCTTGCCCAATTTACACATTCGTATTATTTCGTGTAAAAAGTCAACTCCGCCGACGGCGGATCGCGAAACGCTGGTGACTAGTATTACCCGCCGTTTGGCGGAATCGGTGGCCGTCCCAACGGGGGACCATTGCCCGAGTTCATTTCAAAAAACCGTGGCGGCCGCTTGTAGCGGAAATAAAGTCGCCGCAGCGTTGTTTTATATTGTTCAGCCGGCAGGCGGTCCACCATGTCGCGATCCTTGGCACTCAATTCTTCTTGATAAAACTTGGCCAACGCGCGATCATCAACATTCATCCAATTAAAACGTTTTGCCAGAAAAGCATTGTAGGCCCATCGCATGACCAATTGCAACTGTTCTCTCTCACCTTGGGCTTCTTCGTAAATATCTCGAGCGGTGGGTGATATTTTGGACAACAATTGATCGGTATTCTGTTGCCACTGCGGAAACATCTCCATCCACGTTTGCATCTCAATATTTTCTAGTGAAGCAAAAAGCGCCATTCGCAAACGGTTTGCGGGATCTTGGATCGATGAAATGCGCTGTTGAATTTCCTTGCTCAAGGTATTAACAACTTCCAACGCTAATTTAGATACATTGATTTCCTCCGTCTTCATCCAACCATGCATCCAGTCGTCGACAACATTTAAATCATCTAAATCGAGTCGTGAATTCAACAGTTCTTTAAAGCGGCTTTCTTTTTGCTCGTTAATAATCTTCTCTACTTCCACAAGCCGTTCTTCTCGGGGCAAATCAAGAAAACGCCTTTTCGCTACCCCTGGTGGTAATGCTAGCACCCACTGTGTGTAGGAATGCATAATCTGATTCAACTCGTCTCGCGCGGGTTCTTTTTGCAACATCTGTTGGAACTGCCGCAGGTCGCGTTTCTCATTTTCTTCAAGTAGCTCAAACCTCGCCTGTTTTTGCTGGAGCTTCGCTCGCTCTGAAGCAGGCCATTGGGACAATTCCTGCAAACTTTTAGGCGCGCTTTGAGCGGCGGGCGATGGATCAGTTGGGGGATCATCAAACAGTCCATCCTGAAGTTGCTTTAGAAACTCTAAATCTGAAGTCAAACGATATTCATCGTATTGATGAATCACTGGTAAATCTCGCAACAACTGACGCTGTGCTCGTCCAAAATACCAATCACCGAGAAACAAGCCTAATAAAATCGCAAGACCAATCAATCCACTTCGGAGCAACCATGATTGAATCGTCTTTTGCGTTGCTTGGTTCTTAGTCGCTTGCAAATCGTCTTCCGCGGAAACTGCAATCAACTCAACCGTGCTGCGAGTAAAATCAATATTACTGGCTACACGTGGTAAATCATCTAACAAATCCCAGGCTCGTTGCAGTTGTTGCAACCGCAATGCAAATTCTGCATCGTCGGCCAAGCGTTTTTCGATTTCGGCATTCGTCGCAGCATCAAGCTCACCATCAAGATATGCAACGATTTGTTGACTTTCTTGATCAACCTGATCTTCTTGACCGGATGATTTGTCTAGCGGTAATTTGACCGTTTCGTTTCCATTTAGCTCGTCGTCACTCATTGTATATCTCCTTCCATTTCGTCCTTGTCTTGATGCTTGTCTTGCTGCTCATCAATTTCTACACCTCCGCTGCCCGCCACATCTAGAGACGGCTCTTGCAGAACATTATTCATTGATTCCGGCAGCATCCCGTCATGCATATAGGGCACAAGTATTTCACGTAAGTTAACTCGAGCTCTCGACAGCAAACTCTTGATTGCAGAAACACTCAGCTCCATCGAACTGGCAATCTCTTCGTAACTCATTCCTTCAAATTTTGATAGCATTAAAGCCATCCGTTGGCGGTGATTCAACGATTCCATAGCAGCGCGTACAATTTCTGCTCGCTCAACTTGGTCGAGTTGCCGAGCGGGCATTAAGGCACTCGCCTCTTTAGCCATTTGGCTCAATGGTTGTACCGACATTTGGCCAGTCGACTGAGCCACAATATTCACTTCATGGCGACGTGCGAGACTACGGCGTGCGTTACTCGCTACGTTATGAGCAATTCTATATAACCAAGTTGAAAAGCGAGCGCCGGGTTGATATCGTTTGCGAGCTCGATAGATGCGCAAAAACACTTCCTGTGCCAAATCCTCAGCCTGTCCTTGACGCCCCACCGTGTTTTCAAATACCGAAATCAGGCGCACTTGATACCGTGATACCAATTCCTCAAACGCAGCAGCATTGTCATCGCGTACTTCTAGCATCAACCGCACATCTGGGTCGAGTTGAGCATAATCAATATTGGCTGAATCTGATGGTTTCAAACTATAATTTCAAATTTTTCCGCGGCGATATAAAAGAACAAATAAATATTTAGGCGGCCAACTAGTATAGCTACTACACTTATCCAATCATATGTTAAGCCTATTGGTTAAACCAGTTCATCACCCTCTGAGTTTCGCGCTCGTTGCTGTTCCGCAATATAGTTTTTCCGCATTTGCGAGTATTCTTCGGCAGATGGCACCACAGAAGCTGTCTTTCCCTGTTGTACCGCATTATCAAACATTTTCTCCAAAAATGGACGACACCACCCGCAACCCGTTCCAGCACCTGAACAATCACTGATTTGAGAGGCTCGAACCGGTCTTTCAATACGAATAAAACTCGCGATCTTTCTACATGATACGTGAAAACATAAGCAAAGTTCATCATCATCTTGCATCACAAATCTCCTTAATGATGCTACGCACCACAGCCTTGAGCAATTGACAAGCCAATATTGCAAGCTAATAAATATTGCGTCAAATCTAGAGACTCTGTCACCATATGTGCATTGGCTTGCCCACAACCCAGCGACACCGTCGGGATCCCATGTTCAGTAATCCAATTCGCATCTACGCCACCATCAGCAATTGCCGATATCGGCGTAGCACCTTGGGCACAAATTACCGACTCGGCAATTTTCACACACGGTTCCGTCAACTTTAAGCAAAACGATTCATAATCCAAATGGCCCGTGATCGAGACCGAGCCAATTTGCCCTTGTGCATTTTTCACTTGCTTAACAGCTCGCTTGAAAGCCTTTTCAATTTCCCGCACGATCCGTTCTCGGAAAGGACGATTATGGCTACGTGCCTCCACTCGTACAAACACATGGTCCGTGACGACATTGGTTGCTTCACCCCCTCGAATGACTCCCACGTTAGATGTACCACGACGCTTCCCTTTGCAGATTGAACCGTGCCAGCCGTTTGTCTGTAAATCAGCAATCGCCAAAGCAGCAATTGCAATCGCACTGACTCCGCGTTCAGGGCACACTCCAGCATGTGAAGCAATGCCACTAACATCAATAACCATCCGATAGCCACCGGTCGCACCGATCGTCATTTTCGCAGGTTGACCCCCATCCCAGTTAAACGCCATTCTGGGTTTTCCAAACAAGCTCGTGGTTGCAAACCGTGATCCTTGTAATCCCACCTCCTCTTGAACAAACCATACAAATGTTAATGGCGGATGTGGCAAACCTTGCTTGAGTAATTCGATCGCAGTAGATAATATGACGCCACAGCCCGCTCGATTATCAGCGCCCAAACCAGTGTGCGAGTCAATCGAAGTGACTTTCTGACCCTTTCGCTGGGGACGACAACCAACACAAATTGGAACGGTATCCATATGCGCGCTAAGTAGGCGATGGGCGGGCGACACGCCGGCAGTATCTGACCGAGGCAAGGTACCGGGCAGGCGATAGATCAAGTTGCCAACCTGACCTTTAATCCGCGTACGTCGGTGGGCGCTGTCAAATCGAATCGCCGCAGCCTTAGCCCCTGCCGCTAACAATGAACTGCGAATATACTCCGCAATTCCAGCTTCTTGACCACTGCCTCCAGGAATCGCCATCATCTCGATAACTTGGTTAAATAGTGCTTCGCGTTGTTTCGCACTGCGCTTAATTTTTGGAGCCTGCCAGATTTGAGGACGCACCACGTTTTTCTATCCCTTAAATTGGTTTACACTGAATGCCGTTGTGCGGGCATCGAGCATGGATATTAATTGCTTACTTGTCTAATAGATTGTAGCCTGAAGTAACGAAGGAACGAAACCGAGAGACTCATGAGATTTTTTATAGCCGGAATAATGCAGGGTTCGTTAATACCTGCTGAATTACACGCACAAAACTATCGCGATCAAATAAAACAACTGCTGCTGGCAACCTTTGACAATGCCGAAGTATATGATCCCTTGGCCAACCATAATCAGTCGATTGATTATGATGACGACACCGGTAAAAATACCTTTTTTAATCATAATCAAATGTGTCGAGAAGTTGATTGTCTAGTCGCCTTTGCGCCTACCGCCTCGATGGGAACTGCTATTGAAATGTGGGAAGCGTTCCGTAGTGGAAAAATAGTAATCACCATCAGTCCCATGGTGCATAATTGGGTAGTTAAATTTTGTAGTCATTTAATAGTTGAATCTGTCGCACAATTTGAACAAGCACTAAGCGACGGTACAATTAAACAACTGATCGACAATCACAACCAATCTATCGATCCCCGAGTCCAATAGTTCGTTATGCCAATGCCCCATATTCTCGAATCACAATCTGCTCTTATAACCTGGCTCGCTGACCAACAGGCGCCAGCCTTTCGTGCAAAACAAATTCAGCGATGGATATTTCAAAGTCGAGCCGCTGCATTCGCTGACATGAGCGATCTCCCGCAATCATTGCGTGATAGCGTTGCCGCAGAATTCAATATTTGGACCACCGCCACTGCTGCACACCAAAAGTCAAAAGATGGGACAGAAAAACTATTGTTAAAACTGAGCGATGGCAAAGCCGTCGAGTGTGTGCTGTTGCGTGATGGCGTGAGACGAACGATTTGCATTAGCAGTCAAGTTGGCTGCGCTATGGGGTGTGTTTTTTGTGCAAGTGGCCTCGACGGCGTAGATCGCAATCTGACAACTGGCGAAATCATCGAACAAATGCTCGTGCTACAACGCTTGTTACCCGAAGATGAACGACTAAGTCATATCGTCGTGATGGGTATGGGGGAACCTTTAGCAAATCTAGACAACCTATTACCGGCATTAGATATCGCAACTAGTAAAGACGGGTTAGGAATTAGTGCCAGACGAATTACTATTTCTACCGTCGGGCTACCAACAGGCATCCATCAATTGGCCGAACTCAATACCCGCTTTCAACTTGCCGTCTCGTTACATGCCCCTAATGACGAATTACGTAACGAACTAGTTCCAGTTAATAAACAAATCGGCATTGAATCAATTCTCGCCGCTGCTGACCATTATTTTGATGTCTCATCGCGACGTCTTACCTTCGAATACGTACTACTCGATCAAATCAATGATCAAATCGTTCATGCGCAGCAACTTGTGCGCATTCTTCAACACCGTAATGCACTGCTAAATGTTATTCCATACAACCCGGTGGCCGGACTACCATTTAACAGGCCATCGCAAAATTCAATCATGCGTTTTCGTGACATCCTTGAAGCTGGAAACATCAATGTCCAATTTCGACAGCTAAAGGGAAACGAAATTGAGGCTGCCTGCGGTCAATTGCGTCGCAAATCCGTCGAAATTCAACAAATTGCCGACTAATTGTCCCGTTCACCGCCGTCACGGCCGTATTCGGTTTGCACTGAGTGATTGAATTTCACTATCATACGAGCAACATCTAGTGCGAATTCTGCAATTTCACCTTCAACTCGGTGAAATCACATTACATTCGTACAATTCATTCAGCTCACTTGACTCCAACAGATTGCAGCAATTCCATGGCGAAAAAGAAGGCGACCAAGAAAAAACCTACGGTAGTAAAGAAAAAATCTACCGCCAAAACCAACGTGCCAAAAAAGAAAGCTGCGCCAAAAAAGAAAACTACCAAAAAGCCTTCCGCCAAAAAGAAAGTCGCAAAAAAACCGGCGACCAAGAAAAAACCGGCAACGAGCAAAGCTCCCGTTAAAAAAGAGACTGTCGCTAAAAAAGACGCGGCCGTTAAGGCGGCACCTAAAAAACGGCGCCCCCGCAAGAAGAAAACCTATACTCGTAAAACAGCTATCTGGAATATCTATTCGCCGACAATGAAAATCGTCGCTCAATTTGCTTTTCACGAAGAAAAAGAAGCGAAAGAGAAGCTTGCCAAACTCAACAAAAAAGGCAAAGCCAATCACTGTATGATCCGCGCAAAAATCGAAGAGGAAATCCCTATCGAAGAGATGCCGGTCAAATAGTAGCGACAGCTCTTACTCGCTTTCGGATGCTTCAATCGCAAATAGGTGGGTCTTGTTGGCAATAAACAAGGTGCCATTGGCAATAATTGGTGTGCTATAAATTGAATTGCCCATGTTAATCTCTTTAATTGGCTCAGTCGCATCAGCCGCTAAATCAAAAATAGCAATATCACCATCTTCGTCACCGATAAACACATGGCCATCAACGATCAGCGGTGATCCCCAAGCGGCCGCGAACATATCATAGGTAAAATAAACTTCTCCGGTTTGGGCATTCAAACAATGTAATAGCCCACTAAAATCGGAGATGTACAGCAAATCATTTTTAATCGCAACAGTCCCACAACTACGGTGCATTTGTTCTTCGAATCCGATATCACCATCATCATTTCGATCAACGTTGCTGTAATGCCAAATAACCGCTGAGTTGGGATTGTCACGAGCGACCTGACCATCTTCTTCAACGACTGCCTGCAAACGCTGATGAGCAATGGTCTCACCCGTGGCAACATTCACCGCCAATTCCGGACTGACATCACCTCGCTTATCTGCGTCGATACACCATAAGTGCCCAACGCCTTCGCCGTGTTCGGGATCCTGCCCAACAGCGATATAAACTTTACCGTTATAGACAACCGGTGTTGCGATCAGGTTGTTGCGAGTCCCGCGACCACCAAGAATCCATTTACTGGCTTTCGGGTTTGCATCAAACTTCCATAGCAACTCTCCAGCGCCGTCGACGCCACCATTGGCTTTAAAACCGTATACCCAACCGTCACCACCAGCAAAGATAACTTGAGCAACTCCATCTAACAAAGCGACAGTCGGCGATGACCATTGCCCGTGCAAAATCTGAGCTGCGGGGGAACCATCTTTCCACAATACTTCACCCGTGTTTTTATCCATAGCAATAAAGCTAGGTGCATCTGGTGAAGGCAAGTTAAGGTGCGATTCATCGAGCCCATTGGAGGTATTAACAAACAGGATATCTCCAAGTGCAGTGATCGAGCAGTTACACATGTTGTGTTGCGAAACTTCTAATTCAGCCATCATATTGTATTCCCACATGGTGTCTGCTTCCGTTTTATCGGCGCTCGTGACCACTTTAAACAAACTAAGTTTAGGCCCAATAATTTGAGCGATCATCGTCCGCTCATTGCCATCCACCTGCGCCACAATAGTCCATTTTTTTCCTGGTATATCCGTGCTAACGACCGCTTTAGCCGGCAATTCAAACCCGGCTTTAGCCACAGCTACTCGTACCACGTCATCAACGGTCCCCGCATCTAATGCTTTTGCTGCCGGGGCTACCGTATCTACCGCAACATCTTCGTTAGAGCGAATATCAGCCAGTCTCGCGCGCTCACCAACAATTTCACCATCATCCGTACCATCATAATATCCATCTAAATCGACGCAGACGACCTTTCCTCGACTCGACACGAACCACACGCGATCTCCTTCGACATACGACGCGCTGCAGATTCCTTGTAGCGGCCAGTCATGCACGCGGCCAGTCGATAATTTTTCGCTCGAATGTTGCCACAGGTTTTGGCAGAATAGCGCGCGAGGTAACCGCCACTATTATTCGTGCCCACAAGGACTTTACCGCCGCTAACAACCGGGTTGCCGTACGTTTGGCTTCCCACAGGTGAAACCCATTTGATATTCTTTTGATTTGCCCAAACTCCTGTTTCGCGATTCAGTCGTCCAACACTCCAATCAATTGGAATACCCGTAGCTTCAGGCGTATTGTTACGATATGACGTGCCACCCCATTGTGCCCAATCACCACCGTCGATAATAGGATTACCTTTGTCATCGAGCTTAAATGCAAACAGGCTTTCTGGTCCAGCAGGAGCAACTGTGTCTACAGTATCCTGGGGTTCGACCTTTGCCACAGCAATATCTGTAACCGTTGTTTCATTTGTTTCCGTGGAGTCTGTGGTCGTGTTGGCCGGCGGGAGTTCGGGATTGCTTGTTTCACTCGGTGAACAGCCTGCAATGGCGGCTACCAGCACAAAACCCACAAGGAAACAAAAACCTAACAACCCAGCAATTCGCGTATTTTTCATTACTCTATTCTCCGTTCCATATTATGTAAGCGTGCGGTCCACACTTCCTCCTGTCGCGGAAGCGGCACCTACGTTATATTTTTGTTTTTTATTCGTCGGTACTATTCGCCGTCACAGAAATATTATCTATGAATAATTCTGCGTCTTTCGCATTCCCATATAAACCTGGGCTACCGTGAGTATTGGGTACATCGTCGGTCGCTTCGAGCAGCCATACTTGTGGTTCCTCTTCTCCACGAACCCACACCTTGGCCCGCAAAACCGCGATACCATCCTCCACAGCGGCCTTGAATTTAACTGTATACCAAGTGTTTTCTTTCCATGCGAAATCAACACTTTTAGCCATGCGTTGTTGCGGCACCCAAGATCTGATTTGCAACTTTTGATTTTCCCCTTGGAGGTCAAGCGCATAGCCCTGAGCGAGCAAACCTATATCCGGCATTTTGTCATTGGTGCGTGCGCCTTGCACGTCAGCGGTAATCGTGTAGTTGGATAAATCAGAATAACCCATCCAGCTTCGACTTCGAGTTCCTTTTGGAATGGTGGTTATTTTCACCATAACATTAGTCCCGTCCACTTCACGGACAATATGTCGATAGCGAGCTCCCACCCATGAAACCGGTGGAGCGGTTAATTCTTCGAAATCAAATTCCCAAGGCAACGCTGGCACAATTCGCACACGGGCAGTGCCGATTAAATCTCCTGCGGTTACGGTGATATCAGTCGCAACATGAGCGACATCTGCCCCAGCAGTAAAGATAGAGCCAGAAAATGTACCATGCTGTTCAGCGGTAAACGTCGCAGCATCCGCTTCGCCTAAAAGTTGACCGACAGCATTGTAAGTGCGAACTTTATATTGAATCTGCTCACCCGGTTCAACCAATGCATCAGCTGGGATAACTTGCAAATGAGCTACGGTTTTATCTTCTAACGCCGCTTCCACGCCCTGAGGATTCCCAGCACCGATTGCAGATGTTTTCGATGTGTCTTCTAAACAGTACAACCCACCCGATGTTTGCAGATAGAGGCGCCCGTGAGAAACGATGGGCGAAGCATCCATACTTTCACCAGCAGGCAATCGGCCGTTGGCGATTTTTACCAAACCAGCATCTTCGTCAGTTTGCATAATTGCCCAGTTTCCAGAATTACCGATCGCATAAATTTTACCATCGGCTACCAGCGGACTACCACGCATCACTCGTCCCAGTGCGATGCGATCCCCAATTTGTTCGCCACTGTTTTTGTCGTAAACATAAATTTTCGCGCGATCATCAAAACAATATATCCGATCGCCAATACTAATCGGTGACGACTTGCCCATCATGACTTCATCATGTTTCCAGACTTCACCCGACGATGTGACATCGCCTTTACCGGCAGCATCAATTAACACAACCGCTCCCATCGTCGTACCCGTGATATTTTCTTCGCTGTGCCCACTAAATACTTGGTCGCCAATAACAAGTGGTGATACGTTAAGCCCACGTCGGGAAAGCTTGTATTGCCAAATTGGTTGGCCGGTTCGAGGCTGGAAGGCCCAAACGGCGCCATCGCCAGAGCCAAAAACCAATGCCTTCTGACCAGCCAACGCAGTGACGGTCGGACTGCTGTAATTCGTGTCATACGGCAACGGACGCGTTCCGTTGAACCACACAACCTCACCTGTGTTTTTATTAAAACCGATGAGCCTATGGGCGGGCTTTGCCATGTTGCCATAACCAATCACAATCGAGCTAATAATAACAATGTCATCGACAACCACAGGTGTGTTCGTACGACCACCATAAGTGCTCAACAAACCAAATCGCTCATGCATTGGTACTGACCAAATCGTCTTGCCAGTTTCACCATTAACACATTGGAAATAACCACACACGCCGAGAGCATAAATATTGCCCGTCGCAGGATCTGCCGTAACGTTACTCCAGCCGACACGAGTATCCGGGACATCAGACAACCACACGTTAAAACGATTTTCCCAAATCGTTTCCCCAGTAAGTGCATTCAAACAGACAATCTTTTCGCCTTCTTTGGATGTCTCTCGTTCCGCTCGCGTTAACAAATACAATCGTCCATTCATAACGACTGGAGTACTGCGACCACCAATATCAGTCCGCTTCCAACTGACATTACTGCCTGCACCGCCGGCAGGGTCCCAGTCATCAATCAGGCCCGTTTCAGGGGAGGTTCCGTTGTAAGCAGGACCGCGCCAAAATGTCCAATCAACACCTGCTCGCTCACTCGGATCGCCAACCAATGTTTCCGTCGTTCCAACTGTTGACTCCGCCGGCGTCGCGTCTACAGGCTCATCCCCAACCGGTTCTTCGATGGGTGCTAGATCTAACTGAGCAGCGGGCAACAATTCCGTCGAATCCGCTGGTGGATCAAAGTCAAAGGAATCATCCGTAGAATTATCAAACTCTGGTAGCGGTACAAGGGCATTGGGCTGCGATGGAGGATCGGAACAACCACTAAGACCTATGAGCAAACCAACGCTAAGGGCGATTACAAGGTTCAAGCTAGCTGTGATCAGCTGGTGAAATTTTGTCTGTTGTCGCATCTCTGCTCCCTAAGGATGAAATCAATATAAAAATCGGAATTCCCAACCATCTAGGATAAGACGCTAAGCAGGTTGATTCAAGTCTACGAGCGCCGTTCCACTACGGATATTTTATCACCAAAGTAGGTAGTTCATGGTTCGATCAGCACAACCGTTATGCCTTATAACGCCAAAGTGACAGCGGGTCCGACGAATAAGTAATAACATAAAAATTGGGTGAACACTTGACCATCGGCAAACTTGATAATTAATCAAACCATTCGTCTGCCGCGTCAAATTTTGGCAAAACCAAAATCAAGACTTTCATCTTCCCCAACGCACGATGGCGCGTGCCGGGGCGAATCATGATCGACATCCCTGGTTTAACGTCGACAATCTCATCATCTAATTGCATTTGAGCGTCAGCATCACATTCCAAAAAATAATAAGTTTCCGTGAGTTGCTTGTGATAATGCAATTTTGCTGACAGACATATTTCAGTGACATGCACTGTGCCAGGAAAATCCTCTACGTCGGCAAAGGCCCGGCGTGCAGTACCACAGGGACAGGGGACACCTTGGATTTGAGAAAAATCCGCTAACTCATATCTGGCAGCCTGTGATGGTTCTGAATTGTTCATTTTCATTCATCCTTAGTCGTAGCCCACGGGTTCTTCCAATCACCCCAATTGTTTAGGTACTGCTCGAAAATCGCATTATCGGTTGCTTGTGACTCTAACCAGTTACGAGTTTGCTGAACCAGATGTTGTTCACGCTCGAGCGATAATTTCCCGATCAGGACATTGGTGCGTAAGAAAACAAAATAGGTGTCTAAAACATCGCAACGACAATAATTGTTGATTTCCGTAAGCGCGCCTTGTTCATACAAATCCTGAACCATATCCCCAGCCACATCCATTTTCCCCGGTTTGCCAATTAGATTCGCAATTAAGTTCAATCCGCCATTGAGCCTAGCAGCACCAAAATTAGAAAGAACTTCTTGCAAATCCAAATGCGAGTGATGATTAAACCGGTAACGTGGTTGGTCAAAGTTTCGAGCATTCCAAGCGAACCACTCTTTAAGACTCAAGCCATATCTAAAAGCAGCCAGTTCCATGACGGGAATATCAAAAGAACGGCCATTGAAGGTCACAAATGTCGGTTTCTTGTATGCTTCCCAACCAGACCAAAACAAACGCGTGATTTCAGCCGGGCGACATGCTGGTTCATCTAATGCTACTAGGTCCACCAGTTGAAATTCCGCGTTCACTTTGCCGACTACCAACGAAATCGGTAGATGATAAGTAGGCGGAATAAAATCGGATCCCTTTTCTTCTAGCAACTCTGCGCGATACTGAGCCACCGCTGCGGCAGGTGCGAGATCCGCCGTCGGATATCTTAACCGCGAGATTAATTCGCCATCCGCAATCGACTCAATATCAAAAACAAAGTATTGAATATCATCCATCGATAGTTTTTCACTCCAAGGCTATCAAAAAACATTCCAGAAATCCGGAAATCTAATCACTTATGTACTACCGTTGCTGAGGAGGAATTCTAGTTTTCATTTCGTGCCCACAACATTGTCGTTTGAATCAAGACCTGCCCCTGCAACACCATCTCATCTAAACAAGCCCACTCCAACGGCGAATGTTGCATGTGCTGGCCACTGGATAGATTCGGAGTCGGCAATCCTTTTTCGGTAAGCATCGATCCATCAGTACCACCACGAATGGAGCTCAAGCGGACGGGCACCTCTAATTCTCGATGGGCTTGTTCTGCAAACTCAACCGCCCGAGGCTCTACCGGCAAACCATCTGCCATATTGCGATATTGTTTCTGGTGCTCAATATTAATCGTGATTCCTGGGTAATCCTGTTCCACATCCCGCGCGATCGCTGCAACTAAATCTGCTTTGACTTGCAATTGTTCCGTATCAAAATCTCTCAATAACACGTCAATCACGACTTCAGCCACACCGCCCTGAACAACATAAGGATGCAGAAATCCCACTCGCTCACTCGTTGTTTCCGGTGCTTGGTCCACCGGCAACCGTTCGAGCAATGCTCCTGCCGCGCGGAGCGCATTGACCATGCGGTCCTTAGCAATTGATGGATGAATATTGACGCCGTGTACCGTGATCTTAAGTCCATCGGCCGAGAACGTTTCAATGTCAATATCTCCCGCTCCACCACCATCAAGCGTATAAGCTGCAACAGCACCTATTTTATCCATGTCGACGTGATTAATACCGCGACCGATTTCTTCATCGCACGTAAATAGTATACGAACTGGGCCGTGAGGAATTTCTGGGTGGTCGAGAAGATATTGAGCAGACTCCATAATAATTGCGATGCCCGCTTTGTCGTCACCACCGAGTAATGTTGTCCCATCGGTCGTAATTAACGTCTTGCCAATTAACGCTTCAAGTTCGGGCGATTCCGCAACGGTAATTACTTTAGACGTATCACCAGGCAAAACAATATCACCTCCGCCATAAGATTCAATGACTTGCGGCTGCACATGTTCGCCGGTAGTTTCAGGGGAAGTATCGAGATGAGCATTCCAAGCGATTGTTTCCGCCTGCGGAACGTTGCCGGGAATCAGCGCCCACACCAATGCATTAGAATCCACGTGTACATCGTCTGCCCCAATTTCATTGAGTTCCGCCAGCAGAATCTCGCCTAACTGCCATTGCCCCGCACTGCTGGGATACTCATCAGTTTGTGCATTGGCAGTTGTGTTAACTTGTACATATCGCAGAAAGCGACTCAGCAATCGTTCGCGATTAAGCGTTGCTTTTTCAACCATCGGTATTTTATTCTCTTACTATTGAATCAACGTAAATATCACTCGCCAGACAGTTTGAATCCTGCAAAATTATTCTGTTTTCGCCTGCATTAAACCCGTGGCAAAACCCAACACGTCATCAGATCCCCGACAAGCGTCCATCAATGGGGAATAGTTGCCACTGCGTTCACAGAGTTCGAGCAACGAAGGTGCTAAACCCATTGTTCGTTGACCGGGTTGTATTTTCTCGATTGTAACGGCAATCGCTTCTTCAATTTTGCCAACACGTGCTAGTAAATCGATATAAGTTTCAATACCGACAGTTCCCCATTGATTGATATCCACGTTGTCAGATCGCTCTTTAAAATAATTCAATGCTTCGTCCAAGTTTTCACCAAGCAACGCCTGAAAGTAAAAAGCGTGGTGGCGATAAATATCCGTAAATGGCTCGTCGCCTTCGTACTGAAACTGCTCATGCAGCTCTTGACCGTATTGCGTTAAATCCAGTGCTAATCGCAAACTCTCTTCGTCCTCGAGTATCCGACTAAATCGAGTGGTCGACGCCAAATGCGTGGTATCAATATGGTAGGAGTGTTCTCCGAACATGCCTTCTTGGCCGGCGATTAGTTCAGCCAGTGTCGTGGCAGTCGGTTCACTGTCTTGGCGACCAGCAACATCCGCTTTGACATTCGTAAACAACTCTTGATGCACGTGTCTGAGCAATAGTTGCGCAACGGCCCGTTGATCCGCTTTGCCCTTTTGCGGCATCACTGATTCAAACGTCGTAATCGCATTACACGTACCGTAATTTTGTAGCACGACCGAAAAACCACGTGCCGGATCTACTCCTTCTTGCAGCAAGACTTCGACCATTTCATCAATATTGTCATCTTGGACTTCAATCTTATTGATCATTTCCCGAGCAGCAGCCACATCACCAACTGGTCGCATATACATCCAACCTTCGGAGACACGCCCAGCCTCGAGCAACCCAGTTCCAACTTGTCGACAAGCACCCAGCAACCCGTCTTCTAGTAATGTTCGCTGTTTGGGATCGAGATCATCGCCTGATTCACCATAGAGCAACGGTAGTCCGGCCCGGTGGCGGACTTGCATCTTTAAAGCTTCGAACAACTCGTGATGTTTCTTGTCCTGTTGCAAGCTGGCAATTAAGTGTTCCAGTACAGCGTCCACTCCACCAGAGGTGCATTGTTGTTCGAGTTGTTCAAAAAGAGAATCTGCCATCGTAATATAATTTCCTTGCTATTGTTCTATCCAATCATGTTTTAATCATTGTAGCACGAGCCCATCCCATTCGTCCGCTGGCGCTGGAAACGTACCCCACATTACCGACTACTGATTTCATGCACTGCATCAACCAAAGCGATAACATTATCCACGGGAGTTTGTTGTAGCACACCGTGGCCAAGATTAAATATATGGCCATTGCGACCATTGGCTTGGGCTAAAACCATTTCCGTGCGTTTGCGGATGGTTGGAACATCAGCCAGTAATACTAATGGATCGAGATTACCTTGGACGCTGCGATCGTGCCCAATAATATCCCATGCATCATCCAAGCGAATCCGCCAATCCACTCCAACGACGCAATTGCCACCCTCAGCCAACATTGGTAACAATCCGGGGTTACCCGTTGCGAAGTTGATAACTGGAATACCTGGAACCAACCCAGCAATTATTTCTTGTACGTAGGGCAAAACGTATTCTCGATAATCGTCGGTTCCTAGACAGCCAGCCCAAGAATCAAAAAGCTGAACGCATTGAACACCAGCGGCGATTTGTGCATTGAGGTAACGAGTGATTGCGCGCACGAAACGTTTCATCAGTTCCTTCCAAGCACCTGGGTCTCGATACATAATTGTCTTGGTGTTTAAGTAGTTACGGCTCGAGCCACCTTCGATCGCATAACTGGCCAATGTAAACGGTGCGCCGGAAAACCCAATCAGTGGCATATCTGCCGGTAGTTCCTGACGAGTCAGTTTGACCGTTTCCATAACAAAATCTAACGCCTCAACCGACTCCAATTCAACAACTCGATCAATATCCGCTGCTTCTCGAATAGGATTATGAATCACTGGGCCTTCACCCTTGGCAAATTCTAAATCGAGTCCCATCGGTTCAAGAATCGGCAATAGGTCCGAAAATATAATCGCTGCGTCGACACCTAAACGGTTAACAGCGGTCACCATAATTTCAGAACACAGCTCAGGGGACTTACAGAGTTCTAGAAAAGTCGTCTTGTTACGAATCTCTCGGTATTCTTGCATGTATCGTCCAGCTTGCCGCATTAACCACACTGGCGTCACATCGGTCGGTTCGCCCCGACATGCCTTCAAAAAGCAACTGTCAAACCAAGGGGCATTTTTGTCTAACGCATCGGACATTGGGCCGGAGAGCATTTGATGAATCCTCTGTTTTCGTTGTAATGTTTCATGGGAAAACTGAGCAGCATGCACGACGAGCTGCCCCATTTTTGAGTGTTCTGGTTCTAGGTCCACAATTAAACCATTGTCGCGAATCCATTCAGACGTGGTCGGACCAATCGATACAACCACACTACGGCCAATGGCGTCTCGCAGTGATTCCAGTAAACCTAATTGTTCGGCTAATTCTAAGAGATTGGTTAATTGATGTGCTGAGGTAAAAAGCAAAACATCACGGTCACCGTCGACAATAGCCTGCAGGTTTTCTCGTAGCGGTGCTGTATCCGCGGGTAATTCCCAGCGGTACACCTTGACCGAGTGAACTTTAGCTCCGCGGGCTTCCAAACCTGCTACTAAACTTGGGTTGGGTTTACCATATTCTTGAATCGCAATATTGATTTGGTTTAATGGTAAGTGGGTATCAAGTGTCGCTAGTAGTTCGCGCCAAGTGTTAGGTGAAGCCACAGACAGCGTGGGCGTGATCCCATACTCTTTCAACGCAGCGATTGCTTTCGGACCGCGAGCAATCGTGGTCATATCTGTGAGGCAATTTAGGAATCGCTCCATATCCACATGCCGTTCTACGCTCCGCATTAAATAACGAACACCAACACCCGTCATTAAGACCAGTGCATCCATTTCACCTGTCATGATATGGTTCGCTAAGTCAATACTTGGTCGGGTGTCTTCCTCAACGACTTCCTGCATCGAGTGGCTAACAAAAGCGACGCCACCTCGTTTTTCAATGAGGCGCGCAAGTTCGGTATTGCGGCGACTTTCAAATGCAGCCACTCGCAGGCCGGCAAAACCAGTATTAGAAGATAAATCCGTTTTCATGACCCCTTCAATATACACCAGTCGTTTCAAGCGACCATCAGGGGTGATTTCATGAAGCCGCAGGACCGCTGTCAAAGCGGGTAATAGTTTGCGAAAAATCGTGGATTGGTCAAAGATTTAACACTTTGCCGACGATTTACTCGGACAGTAACACGATGTTGCTAGGTATAGGCAATCTGCACAGCGAACAAGGACGTTCGCTAAGCCTGTATCGCAAATATTAACTTCAGATTGAGTGATTTTCCCGATGCGAAATAATATCCTGCCATTGAAGCCTACTCAACCCGGCCATGCTGACGTCGCAAACACACTCAAACATGAGACACATGTCGAAGTTCAATTAGGCGATATTCTACCTGCACTGACCGATGCTTTATTATCACAGCGAGTGTGGATTCGAGATTTCTCTGAGGATAAAATCTCCATCAGTAAAGATTTGTATGAAATCATCATGGCATATCAACGACTCAAACGCGCTGCCTAATTACCGCAACAAAGTACTATTCCTGCTAGTGATTATTCGGAGTAATTAATACTTCGAGACAAGTCTTATTCGTGGAAACGACCGCTAAACGGCGCCGGCATGCCAGAATCTGTTTGCACTGCATGACAAAACAGTAAAGAATAGTGCTGCACGAATGTTGCTGAAAATATTTGATTGAGCCCAAGGATTACGAATATGTCCGACAACCAAGAACCGAACCGCATTGATGATCTACTGGATCGCATTCGCTTATCCGCTGAACGATTAGCCGACGATCGCGTGGACCGTGGCGACTTGAAAATTCTCAGCCGTACATTACGCGAACTGCGGTATGCCTTCAAAGTGTTTGCCCCTTATCGCAATCAACGAAAAGTAACCGTGTTTGGATCCGCGCGAACAGCCGCCACGGAACCAACTTATCGAGCCTGTGTTCAGTTTGGTGCCGAGATGGCCAAGCATGAATGGATGATCGTGACAGGCGCCGCTCAAGGAATCATGGAAGCGGGGCATGTGGGAGCCGGACGTGAAATGTCGATGGGGCTCAATATCATGCTGCCCTTTGAACAACATGCAAATCCGATCATTGCCGATGACCATAAATTGGTCAACATGAAATACTTTTTTACTCGCAAACTTATGTTCGTAAAAGAATGTGACGCGGTCGTTTGTTACCCCGGTGGTTTTGGAACGTTAGACGAAGCCTTAGAAGTACTCACCTTGATCCAAACTGGCAAGCGAGAATTGGTACCGGTCATATTTGCCGATGCACCTGGCGGTAACTTCTGGACAACCCTCGATCATTTCATCCGCGAACACCTGCTCCGCGACGGCATGATTTCTCCCGACGACTTACACTTATATTCAGTTACCGACAATTACGAAGAAGCCGCTCTAGAAATCATGAATTACTATCGAGTATTTCATAGCATGCGGTACGTCGGGCGAGACTTAGTTCTGCGGCTGCATCAGGCACTCAGTGAATCGTTGTTAGCCACCATCAATCAAGATTTCGCTGACATTCTTAACGGCGGTGAATTTGAACAACACGCCGGAAGACTCGAAGAAGAAAAAGATGACGAGACAACAAACGACATGTCGCGCTTAGTCTTTAACTTTAATCGCCGCGCACACGGACGACTACGACTACTCATCAACTTGATCAATGCGTCTGCCGGCGAGTAATTCTTCATTCAGTAACAACGTTTCCTGCCACCGAAATAAGGGCTCGGGATCTGTCCGTTTACAAATCCCATCCACAACCCGATGTCTTCGGCCGCTGCCGTAAGATCTTGAAATCCGCGACTGCCTACGCGGCGCTTCGAAGGGCTGGCTCTAACCTTCATCCGCTGGGAGGCAAACTCAAATGAACTGATAACCATAGTCGTCTATTTATTGGCCTCGAGTACGAGATGCCCAATCTCCGGCAGGATAATTTTATCCATAGCGAGTGCTACCGCTGCTGGTGACCCTGGCATCGTCAACACAACCGTCTGTGACATCAATCCGCCCACGGTACGCGACAAAATCGTGGCGGATCCGATTTCTGCATAACTTAATGAACGAAACAATTCACCATACCCTGGCATGATTTTGTTCAACAAACCACTGACGGTCTCAAACGTTTGATCGCGTTTCGCGATGCCAGTCCCGCCCGTTAATAAAACAGCTTGAATATTCGCGTCGGATTCACACTCGCGCAACAAGGCGATCATCGGCTCTGGATTGTCCGGAATAATCTCACGGCGGAAAACCTTGTGCCCAGCAGCAGTTAACCGTTCAACCACCAATTTACCGCCCCCGTCTGTCTCCATTGTCCGTGTATCACTTACTGTAATCACACAACAACCACATCGCTGTCCAGCTTGAGCACGATGATCTGCGACCGAATCAACCATTGCATGCTCCTCCAAAAAACAATTTCGTCATCACTGTACATCTCCAGAAAAGCGTCAATTGATGGATTGAGGCGGCGACATAATCCGATCCTCGAGGTTCGGTCGAAACATAATCAAAATAATCAACGGTAATGACCAACCAAGATACAGCCCACCTCCGCTACCATTCCAAAAGCGCGTCGCCAAAAGTAAGGCGGCAGTACAACTGATCAATGTTGCTAAGTTTTTCTTCGCTGGCCAAATCGCAAACATGATGCTCATCATAAAAAAGAAAGCGATAAAGGTAATGCGATACGAAGGCACCCAATGTAATTGCCACATCCCCTTCAACACATCTCTGTCCATTTCTGGCATCAAGAACCCATGCATTCTTTTAATCTGTAAAATTAAATCGCCTGTTTCTGGCCGTTGCGTTAAAACTAGCCCAGCGATCAATATGCCCCATCCAACGGCGACTCCAACCAACATTTTGGGCAAACCGCGTTGCCAATAAAACCCGATCCACAACGGCAGCAAGAACAGTGGATAATAAATACAAAAGGCAAATGACAAAAACAGACCTGCTAAAAACGGCTTGCGATAACACAACAGCGCCCAAACCAATAATGCCCCCGGCAATACGTGATGAACATGCCCACCCATTTCACCGGTATATGGAATCAATAGATAAAACACGGCAGCACCGAGACCCATATTCACATTTTGAAAATGCACGGATCCAAATAAGATCAAGCCGCTAACGATTGCCAGGTGTGCCAACAAAACAATCATCAACGCCAATCGCTGGGTCATTTCAAACTGATACACACCCGGATCTTTCCCACCCTGATGAACCAACTCGAACGGCGATTCCCAAAAAGCAACTGCCACAGGCGGGATATCTTCAAGAATACGATAGCCCGGCATATGATTGGGATATTGCTCGATTTCAAACTCCCGGTCATTCTCTAAATAACCGACGGTGACATTGCTGACTAATAAAATAGACAGGGAGACCAACAAGAAAGTTAGTCCGCCGGCGGATAAGTTTGGCTCCAGCAGAGGGCGTCTTACTAATGTGCAGTCATACAACATCCTGACAACAAGCACGCCGCCAACGATCCACAACACGATATATCCAAGGCGTTCAATATCCTGAAAGCCATTAGTCAGCCCATGTGAAACTAGCAAGAATCCCGGTGTGAACAACGAAATCAGAAAGACGTCTAAATTGCGAATGCTAAACAAACGTCCAAATTTGAAGAATAGTGTAACGGTGAGGAACAGCGTAAGATATAACCATGTCGTTGATTCAACATGCGTATAGCTAAAGAAAATATCGTTTAGTTGTTCGTTCTCAAACATTCTTGTTCCTGTCAATAGTTGCAATGCATTGGTTCGCTCACAGGTTGAACTACGCTAACCACAGCACAGTTGGGTAGCCTTACAACAAACGGTCTCGTGCCTGTTGAGCCCATGGACTGTCTGGCGATAAAACCAAAAACGCCCGCCAATGATCAATCGCTTTATCACGTTGCCCCAGTTCATCAAGGGTACGAGCCAAATGGTAATGCACATCCGAATAATCTGGATGATATTTTAGAGCGCCATATAAAGCGGCAATCGCTAACTCCAACTCACCCGTGTCAATCAACACACATCCTAGGTTGGCGCGCGCCTCCACATAATTTTCGTCTATCTCAATCGCCATATAATATCGTTCACGAGCCGCTGCATAATCACTGCGGCGATACAGTAATTCAGCTAGTTGAAAATTCACTTCGGCGCGCGGACCAAATGCTGTTAAAAATGTGCGGTATACATCTATCGCTAGTTCAAGTTCCCCCGCTTCCTCATACTCACTCGCCTGCATTAACATCGACTCCGGATTGTCCGGATGAATCGCTCGATCAAGGGCACCACCAAATGATAGAATGCGGGGGTCGCCGTCTCCCGTACGATCACCATCGAGTGCCGCTAGAACATCTTGCTCACTGATTTCAATAATATCTTTAGCGGAAATATCTGGTGGCTCCTGTTGCGATTCACCCTCAGTCTGGACTTCGTGGATCACATGGTCAGGCTCCTCCAATGCATCAAAATCCAAACGCATTTGGCCATTGGGTTCGACCAATCCTTCGCCCTGCCGCAACAAAATCTCTTGCCCTTGTACAATCACCGACAATTGAGCTAATGGCCGTTCCACATCTGGGACGTATTTGGCTAATTCCGCCAAGCGTTTTTCGATTTGAGCGGGCGAGGCTCCAGCGGATAACATTTCAGCGAGGTGACGAGCCGTTGCGACTTCTTGGAAGTCAAAGTAAGGCAAACGATGCACTTCCCTAGTAGGTATGATTAACCCACGTCGGTGCCAGCGGCGAATCACAGCCACCGAAACCTCAAGCATCTCCGCAAGCATGGCTGGCGTATACAACCGGCGAATATTTTGATCGGGATCTAGCATTCCCAACCGTTCCCAAAATTGAGTCTCCGTGATGATCTCTGCTTGCCCTGCTGAAACAGTTGTTAAAACCGTTTGAGGTAATAATTCCTCCGGATTCGTGGGCGGCCACTGCTCCGCCCCGAGTACGATAACATCAACATTAGCCTCTTCCACGTCATCAGAATTCATCATAAACCCGCCCGCTTGGCTCACCAAACGATGGGCTTCGCGAAGGTTTACGCCTCCCAGTTTCCCGACAAACGCAACACGTTTACCTTGTAATGGATGGTGGTCTGATGTTTCTGACATTCAATTTGCTTTCGCAAATACTAAGGAATTAAATTAACTTCCATGAGCCACAGTCACCCTGCTAGTGAACGACTCGATTGACCCAGCCTACACTGACATGCCGTCAACACATCCGATGTGGTCACCGCAAGCCAACGTAATCTATTTTATTTTTTTATGATTTTTACTACCGCATCTTTTGCGAGCAATTTCGTTTGGCTAACCACTTTTTCATTCGAATCAAGGTTCCGCATGGCATCTACCAAATCAGATAGCTCACCGGTTTGATGAAACTCGGACAAAGAAACCACCGCTCGAATTGCATTGGTGATGACAACACTTCTCTTAAACGCATGGCTCCCTTCCGGCTCGCCATTTGTGATGGCCGTGTTTCCCGGATCTAACATCTCCAATAACACCGCTGTTGACTCCAATTTACCATATCGTGCCAAGCCAATCGCTGCATTAAATCTCGCATTGGGATAGGCGTCGTCAAGCATGGACACTAAACGTTGGATTGCTTTGTCGCCGCCAGCGACGCCTAAAGCAAATCCAGCGGCAGATCGCAGTTGATTTACTCGCAACGCATGATCTGGATTTTCCGCCTGTTCGTTGGAGGCAGCGAGCAATGTTTCGACGATCCGGTCGTAATTCTCTGATCGGACGGATTCATCAAGATTGCTCATCAGAACGGCAACCGATTCCACTGCCGTTAAAGCGATCACTAAGTCATTGCCATTGTCGGTTTGCTGGACAGCGTTCAACAAAGCAGATAAGCCCGAGTCAATTTCAAATTCACCCAAACACTTACAGACAAAAATTCTTAATTTCACTTGGTTTGCATCTGCGGTCTCTTCGGTCAGTTTCGTTTCCAGTACAGCGATCAACTCCTGAGCCAACTCTTCATCATTCTTCAATTCGCTTGCCGGCGCGCGTAACAAGCTTGACAGAGTATATGCCTTTTGCCAACTTGCATTATTCATCTTCTGTAAGCCACGCACTAATTCGGTAGGAGTTTCACCTCGCGAAATAAAATTGAATAACAACCAAACACAAATAATCACCGAAACGATCATCATCGGGATCAGAAATAACTGCAGTATAAATCCAGCATTAGGTGGCCGTATTTCCGGCAACGCAGTATCTGCTACCGACAAAGGCATGGAACTCTCGTCCCCCTCCGCTTGTCTTTGATTTTCCGGTTGCTCGATCAAGATTTTCCAACTCCTTATATTCCACAGTTTGGGTACATAAACCCATAAGATTTTAGTGTAGATTGGTCACTAGTAGCGTCAAGTCAAAACAAGATTCTATCTTTGTTTCTAGCTAAAAAANGTACGCCGAACAGCACAACAGTACCATAGATTGCCTGCGTGTATGGGAACCAAAACAATATGCGGTAGTGATGGGCCGCAGTGGACAAATTGAAGCAGAAATAAATCTGCCAGCATGTCAACAAGATAACGTTATGGTATTAAGACGAGCGAGTGGAGGAGGAACTGTTTTGACGGGTCCTGGATGCCTGATGTATGCACTGGTATTAAACCTCGATCAACATCCTCAATTCCGTGACAACCACAATTGTCACGACACTATTCTAAGTGAATTGATCGGTATCCTCGCAACGTTGGATGTTCATTGTCAAATTCAAGGGTTCAGTGATCTCGTCTGTCAAAACCGCAAGGTTTCTGGCAACAGTCTCAGGCGTACTCGCAGTCATGTTCTCTACCACGGCACACTGTTGTGTCAATTTGACCTAGAAAAGATATCTCGGTATCTCACTATTCCCCCCCGCAAACCCGATTATCGCAATGACCGGCCACACCTAGATTTCGTCGCTAACATCGACTGCAACGTAGAACAACTCAAACAAGCTCTGATTCAACATTGGGCACCACATGCCNNATCAGCCACGTGCTACCTGTTGACCGCCCAAATTGCCAAGTCACTTGAACCTCAACCTCGAGTTGCTTGGCGTTATCAATAATATCGCGAACGTGCTCTGCTAATTTTTCTGGAGCGACCATTTCACCACCGTCACTGGCGGTCATTGCAGCCAAACGTTGAAGTTGAGTAATATCAGCGATCGGATTACTTTTTTCCGGCTGAACATCAATGACTTGAAATGCTGCTTGAGCAGTTCCCAGCACTTCATCATTGACAAATGCGGTGGCTGACAATTTGTAGGCACTGGGTTGCTCGAGATTGCTCAACATCCCCAACCATTGTTGGTTTTGGCGACGGACTGGCACCACAACTGCCGCGGCGTCACGGCGAACCAATTTGACTTCCCAACGCAAATCATCTGCCGCGACAACTCGACTACCCAGAGAATCCACACCTAGTTCAAAGGGGAGTTCGACTCCCGGCGGTATTCTTCTTTGGTCCATCCGCAACCAGATATCTTGTTGTTGTAGATCCTCTCGACGAGCCATCCATAATACACTGTTTCGCCAAAAACGACGGAGCTCCACCCTATGCCCCATCCGCGCCCAACGCCAAGTGGAATCTCCGGCAAATGCCAGTACTCTTCCTAGTCCAAATTGTCCCGAAACCAATAGTGGTTCTTGCTTACCCGTCTCGAGCAAGACTTTACCAAACGACTTCAACCCTTGAAAACGATTAGCTCCCAATAAGACGGGCAGATCGTTCCAAGGGGTCGCCGCAGACGAGATACTCGTAACAGGGTGACTTCCGGTTGGTTGCATCGTAAGTTCACGATCGAGGTGAAACATCTTTCTAACCGGATTTTCCACACCAATCTCCTGCTTCTCAAATATTTTCATTTCAATCGGCAAGGCGGCATCCACTGGAGTTTGACGATAACCACCAGGACCAAAACTATAATACCCACCAACCATCATCAATCCTTTGCCCTGTTCTACCGCATCAGCAATCGCTTGCAGATTCACTTGTCCAAATGCTCGGGCATGAACATCTTCAATAATAATCAGATCAAACTCACCATCTAATACTGCGCTGGTGCGCGGGTCTGGCCAACGGGAATTTTTACCATGACGAATATAGCTTTCTAATAACTCGATGTCTGGTGAAGACCCTAAGGACCGCCGCAATTCTAACTGCTCCCCAAGCCGGTTGCCGTAAAAATAAAGAACTCGCAATCCTCCCTCAAGAACAGTCAAAAATGCTGTTTGGGTATTGTTTTGCAGCAGTAATTCCCCGTCGACAGCTTCAATCTTCACAGCTATTTGATATTGGCCCGGTGTCTTGGCAGTCCATTGAAAACGGACAGGGACCATTGCATCAGCGTTATCAGCCACAATTTCCAGCGTCTCTTGGACCACCATGTTCTCATTTTCGGATTTCAATAACAATTGCACTCGCAACGGCCGGTTCGCGACCCCTTTTAGTCTTGCCAAACAATCGATGCTAACATCATTGCCCGAAAACACTCGATATTGTTGGGGTAGCTGTTCGATGGATACATCGCGAGCTTGGAACGTATCGCCCTCACGACCAAAAGGTACGGTAATCAGCGCAATTCCCATATTTCGTAAAACACTGATCGCTTCACGCACATCTACCTGAGGTCGATAGCTAGTCTGTGTTCCATCGCCCATCAACACAACTGCGTGAATTTGTCGCCCTGGTTCGGTCATCACCGCTTCATATAATGACGTACCGAGATCAGTTTGCACCCCGAGGGGTTCAGCAGGAAACGACACCCCGGCAGAACCTATTCGATTCTCGGTGATGGTGTCCGAATAACCAAATAGCCGCGCCGACACATCATCCGCTCGAGCATCAAGAACACGCTGAACCGAATCCCAGGTTGCCTGTTGATGTTCCCACCGCGAGATTTCTGGTTCCATTGAAGGTTGGGTCATACTTTGTGTCTCGTCAGCAAGGAACATTACCAAGGCTGGCTTCGTCTGCACTTCCGAAATCGTCTTGCTCGGACGCAACATAGCCAAGGCAAGAATCAGCACGATCACACATCGCAGTATCAATAACACTTGCATTCGCGCAGCGGACAAGTTATTTCGAGGCCGCACCAACAGGAACGTACACAACAGTAAAACGACCGTCGTAAACACGGCTGCATAACTGTCAAACACTGGGTCTAATGACCACTGTTGCATGTTCGCTGACCCCTAGATTTCCGGTTGTATTTCCATTGGTGGTGTTCGTTGCTGCTGACCATAGAATCGATTGGACATCAAATGTTCTAAGAAAAACACAATGGCGAACAAGATCAGCAGCAAAGGATAGAACTCCTGACCGACTCGACGTTGCCTGACCCCAAATTCAATTTCATGTCGACTGCGGGCAACTTGAAAATCAATGCCGTTTAAACGACGTTGTAGTGTGGCTGGTGTCAAACGTTGCAAGTCACTGTATTGCTCTGGTACATTGACCGAGAAACCTCGGACAATGGGGCCATCTTGAATTCCCTTTAAGCGATAGGCGCCAGGGTGTTGTGTAAACGGAATCTGAATTGTCTCGGCTAAGACCCTCGTGTCCTGCACGTCTGCATCTGGAGTAAACAACTGATAGCGATCCGGATAGGTCGTCGTCGGATTGCTGATGCGAACGGTTTCACCTGCCAGATAATTAAAACGTGATTCGCCTGTGCTCACGAGAGTCTCAGCAATCCCATTGATGAGTAAGAAATAAGGCCAATTATCATCACCACTAACTAACTCGTTCCACGATGTCCGCCCAGCAATTTGAGCCGGCTCTGAAATTGGAGTAAGCAGAGTCAGAACAGTTCCCTTTCCATGATTATGCTGCACCAACGCTGGGTGACGCGTCTGGCTAAACTGCATCACGGTTTGCGTTTGGACACCAAGGTTCTCTAGCTGCCAGTACCGCATTATTGGGAACTGAGCCCACGGAACGGAACTGGGCATGCTTTGAAAGGAACGCAACGAACGATGTTGATCATCACGGATTTCCAAAAAGTTATCTGCGTCTGCCCGCCATTGCCGAGTCAACGTGCCGCCAATCAAATCAGCATTTAAGCTAGCTGTAGATAATTCCATGTTATGTCCTAAGAACAAACCCAAAGATCCACCACTGACAACATACTCTGACAACTGTTGCTGCAAATCCTTGGGTAACGGTGGCGGATCAATAAACACAACACCGGTGTATGTTGATAATTCTTCATCTATTAAATTGCGATCGCGGACGATTTTGACTCGATAGGGGGAATGGCCTTTTTGCCTTTCCGAGGCTGGCGCAATTGCTTCGATAAAGAACCGCGTTGGAACATCCGGAGGAGCAACAACGAGAATATTCCACGCCGGACGAACTGAAACCGTTAAATATCGGACATCGTCAATAGCCAAACCATCAACGCCCGTTAAAGTCAACGATCCATGATGTTCACCAAGCGCCAAACCTGAAAGAGAGAATGATAACACTTGGCCGGTTGGAACGTCTGATGCCGCAAACGCAACCACTTGTTCAGCGAACTTGGTTGTCGTTGGTGTTTGCAATTCACCATCGGTAATAACCGGCAATGTCAGATCTGGGTTTTCTAATTTGAGTGTGACCGTTCGCTGAGTAGCACGCCCAATCGACTGCACATTAACCGTCAGGTTAATGCTACCCTGCTGAGTTAACACGGCGCCGCTCAATTTGGTAATTCCCAAGGCAACATTATCAGGCTGCTGCTGCCCGACATCAACTAAAAACAACTCACTATCGGCTACTCGTAATGCCGTCGACAATGATTCGGGAATAGTTTCCCAAGCAGATTTCGTAAGGTCGGTAAACAAATAAATTTCATGACGCGTTAACTCACTCGTCGAAATCAATTCCAGTGCACTGCGAATTGCTGTCTGTAATGATTCCGGCGTGTATGTAATTTGTAATTGTTCAATTGCATGCACCGCAGAATTAATGTCTTGGGTGAAAACAGGTGGCTGCGCAGCTAAATCAACCACCGCAACCTGACTGTCATTGGGTAACTGCCGCACCAACCAATCGCCAATGTATTGCCCCGCGGCCAAACGCGTCTGATCATTTTGCTGATAACCCATGCGTGGCGAATTATCAAATACCAATACCGCGGCGACTGCCGCATCCTTATCACCAACAAGCACACTCTCGTCGTTTGTCAGTGTGCTGTATACAAACAATCCGTCAAATCCCAGCAACAGCAACAACACGATGGTGATCATCACCACCACCGAGCGGGTCACTTGCCCTGTAATAGCAGCTATCAACACAACAGCAACCAACAAGATGAGTAGGCTCAAAGCCCCGATGATTACCCAATTGCCGGCAACCAAACGATCGGCCGATGGGCCAGCTAAGGCGAACACCAGAATCGCTAACAATAAACTTCGCAGGAATAATAACAGCCATTGCTTAAATCGTAGCGTCCGTTTATTGGCAACCTGTTTTTTGCGAACGAAACGCAAGGCGGGAAACAGCTCGGCTGTTGGCTTGCGACGCATTGCCAGATGAATCAAAAACGGAACCGCTATCAGCAATCCTCCGATCATCATCGATGCATTCAAAAAAGCCACGACTTCAAATCCCTTATTTCGACGTCAGTACCTAACAAGGCCATCGTCTGTGAATCTCTGTTATTACTATCTATGTACTAGATGCCGACGGTTTGTGTACTAACCACGCGCCCGGCGACTCAACAAATACTCTGTTAACGCTTTGTCAAATTGCATGCTTGTATCCAATTCGACATAATCTACTCCAATCAACTGGCACTCCCTGCGATAAGTCTCTCGAAACTCTGCGACTTCCTGCATGTAATCATTTTGAAATCCAGCAGCGTCGACAACCACCGTTTGCTCTGACTCAGGATCCTGCAATTCAACCATGCCGGTAAATGGAAAAGTAACTTCCGCTTCGTCCAGCACATGAAACAAAATAATATCGTGACGCCCATGGCGCAATCGCCTCAATGATTCGAGAACAGGCTCTGGATCCACTAGTAGATCCGAAAAAACCATGACTAAGCTACGATGTTTGAGTCGGGCCGCAAGTTGATTGAGACTGTGGCAGATATCAGTTTTTCCCTCGGGCTTTAAATTCGAAAGCCGCGACAGGATAGTTGAGAGTTGCGAACGGCGGGAGCGAGGCGGTAAAAAGTCACATATCTTTTCATCAAATGTCACCAACCCAACTGGATCTTGCTGGTGAATCATCAAGTAACCGAGTGCTGCCGCTAAACAGATTGAATAATCAAATTTGGTTAATTCTTGTCGATACGTATAAGCCATCGACTGGCTCAAATCCATCGCTAGATAACCAGTGATATTCGTTTCCGCTTCGAATTTTTTAACATAGTATTTGTCCGTCTTGGCATAGACAAGCCAATCAATGTCCTGCGGATCATCACCATAGGTATAACGACGATGCTCGCTGAACTCGACCGAGAATCCTTGAAACGGACTAGCATGTAACCCTTGCAGAAACCCTTTAACAACAAACCTAGCGCGCATATCAAGCCGCTTGATCTGATTGATCACCTCTGGCTTCAAATAAGACTCGACAGCTGTCATTCTAAGTTCCTCGGCATCATTCTCTTCACAGCAAGTGCGACTACTATTACGTTTCTCGGGCTGAAAATCGTTTTTGCCATAACACAATCAATCTCAATCGTTATTCATATTTTTCAGCGGTCGGCAAGGGAATTTCTACCAGTAAGCGCAAGATGATATCGTCCGTCGTCATCCCTTCGGCTTGCGCCTGAAAATTTGCACTGAGACGATGCCGCAATACGGGAATCGCTATCCGTTTAATATCATCTACAGCAATACTAAAACGACCGTCCATCGCAGCTATTGCTTTGCCACCCTGAATCAAAAACTGACCCGCTCGGGGACCAGCTCCCCAGTCGATTAACTCTTTAATAAAGTCTGGAGAATCTTCATTCGTGGGACGTGTCGCTCTTACAACCTTGGCGACATAACGCACAATCTGTTCGCTAACAGCGACGCGATTTACTAATTTTTGCAGGTTGATCATTGCCCGAGCCGATAAGACTTTCTTAACTTCTGGTTTTTCATTGCGAGTCGTTGCCGTCAAGATTTGCTCTTCTTCGGATAAGCTTGGATACCCAACCTTGATATTAAACATGAAACGATCCAACTGCGCTTCAGGCAACGGGTAGGTGCCTTCCTGTTCAATGGGGTTTTGAGTTGCAATCGTAAAAAATGGTTGCGGTAAAGCGTACGTTGTTCCACCAACGGTAATTTCCCGCTCTTGCATCGCTTGCAATAATGCCGACTGCGTCTTAGGTGGAGTACGGTTAATTTCGTCCGCTAAAAGAATATTGCTGAAAATCGGTCCCTCAACAAACCGAAAACTACGCTTCCCACGATCGTCTTCTTCTAACACATTGGTTCCCGTGATATCGCTAGGCATCAGATCAGGCGTAAACTGAATTCGGTTAAAAGAAGCATCTAGGATCTTTGCCAGCGTGCTAACCATCATCGTTTTGGCTAGCCCCGGTACACCTTCCAGTAAACAGTGGCCACCGGTAAACACAGCTGCAAATAGCTGTTCGATGACCTCGTCCTGACCAATAATGACCTTTTGCAGCTCTTGCTTCATGACGAGACGGTGATGGGCAAACTCCTTGAGAATTTCTCCCAGACTTTTCTGTGGACTCGACAAAATCAATTCCTACTCTCTGTGTACACAACACCATTCAAACATAATTTACAACGACATACGCGCGAACAAAAAGCATGTTCGCGTGTATATCTTTTAATACCAGCGATTTTTTGTCTATAACAGTTTCCGTTAATCGGGGACCTTAAAATCCCAGCACAACAAAATTCACTTAACACCGTCCTGCATTCTATCATCGCACGTTTGCTTATCATGCAGACAATCTATGCATTCAAGGGCATTCATTGAAAATGAGGTGACATCACGTCTCGATTAACATTGCCATGTTTACCAATCATCCCTAAATTAATACGCAATCCCAGAAGTTATATAATCGTCCGTAATTTCCGTACCGCCAATTGCTACACTTAATTGTATCGCTAAAAACAACCCTTTCATTCAATTCAACAATAAATCCCCCCCGTACACCGGCCCCAATGTACTCCACCTGGGGACACTTACTCTTCATGAAACCTATGAACCGAAAAGCCCTCAAACTTGTAATATCGCTAATACTGCAATGCCTGTTCACTGTGGCACTTCCGTCAACAAGTCACGCTGAAATAACCGCTACGCAAGTCAACAACTCAATCGACCGAGGTGTGAAGTTTCTGCGCTCGCAACAACGCGACGATGGTTCGTTTCCTCAATTCACCACACCAACCGGAGTTAGCTTATTTCCGGATGGAGTGAGCAGTTTAGCAACTTTGGCACTATTGAATTGTGGCCTTGATCATCAGGACCCTACTATTGCCAAAGCGCTGTCGTATTTACGCAGCACAAAGATGTCTCAACATACCTACGTCGTATCACTGCAGTTAATGGTATTTTGCCACGCGCAACCACAACGCGATCAATTGTTAATCCGCCGCAACGCCCAGTGGCTAATCAACGCGCAAGAACCGACAAGCGGCGGATGGGGTTATGGGTCGAAACTACCCTCCACCGATCCCTCGAACAGTCAATTTGCATTGCTTGCTCTGCATGAAGCCGAACGACAAGGAATCGGAATCCCACCTCAAACGTGGCATGCCGCAAATATATATTGGTCGTCGCGGCAACTTGGTACCGGCGGCTGGACCTATGACAGCTCCTTCGGCCCAACCCCCTCAGTCAGTATGACCTGTGCTGGTATTGCGTCGATGGTGATCACTCAAGGTAAGCAAGTTAATATTGAACAACGGATTATTGGTGGGAAAGTCCAGTGTTGTAACAGTAATATCGTCGATGATCAAATTGAAAAAGGACTCCATTGGTTAACGCGTCGCATTCGAGTTGGTTCCGGTGCCTTCACCAAGGACACTTCGTATTTCTATTACATGTACTGTATCGAACGCGTCGGCCGGCTTACTGGAAAACGCTACATCGGCACGACTGATTGGTACCGCTTGGGCTGCGAGTACATCGTCAACCTCCAAGATGAATTACGGGGATCGTGGACAGGATCATTGGCCCACGGCGAGCACCAACCAGCAGTCGCAACTTCATTTGCCTTGCTTTATTTATCCAAAGGTCGGCGACCCGTTGTCATTGCCAAACTCAAATATGGAAAAACAAACGATAATTCTTGGAATCAACACGCTCATGATATGCAAAACATTGTGCTGCATACTGAACGACGATGGAATATGTATTTGACATGGCAGAGCATCGATATCAATCTAGCATCCACCAACGACCTATTGGAAACACCCGTGTTGTTTATTAGCGGTAAGGGTTCGCTTGACTTAACCACTGGGCAAAAAGAAGGGCTGGTTGAATATATAAACCAAGGCGGGTTTTTGTTTGTAGAGAATAGCTGTCACAACCCTCAGTTTGACAGTCAATTCCAACAACTAATGAAAGAACTATTCCCTCAAAGTCCGCTAGCACCACTACCTCCGAATCATGCCATTTGGTTTGCGGATTCACGCATTGACCCCAGCATGATCGGCAAAATACATGGGGTCCAAACCTGTTGCCGTACCAGCATTGTTTACAGCAGCGTCCCATTAGGTTGCTATTGGGAATTATACAACCCTCGTGAAGACGATCGGATTGCCAAGAATATCGCGGAGGAAATTAATCAACGGCTAGCGCTTGGAACAAATATTTTAAGCTACGCAACAGGTCGTGAATTACGTGACAAGCTCGATCGACCACTCGTTTCAACAACCACACCCGCGACAACATCCGTGCTGCGGAAGACACTTACGATCCCCGAAATCTCACATAATGGAGGCAACGATGATGCCCCACGTGCTCTCAATAATCTCTTGCAAGTTCTCAGCACTCAACTCGATATCCGCGTAACAACTGGACGACAAGTATTAGCGCTCAGCGATTCGTTGCAGCAATACCCGTTGGTGTTCATCCATGGTCGACAAAGATTCAAATTCAGTGCCCAAGAAAGGCAAGCGTTGCGGATATTTGTGGCGAACGGCGGTGTACTATTTGGAGATGCAATTTGCGCCAGTCGCACTTTTACGGAATCGTTTCGCCGAGAAATGAGTCTTATCTTTCCGAACGATGCACTGCGACGATTACCACCAGACCACGCAATGTTTACTGACAAATACGACGGCTTTGATCTGGCAACGATTACCTTACGAACACCCAGCGCACGATCCGAATCACAAATGGCGGAGATACTCGAAACCCGTGGTTCACCCCATGTTGAAGCGATTCACATTAACGGTAGATTGGCAGTCGCCTTTTCGCCTTATGACTTAAGTTGTGCACTCGAAAATCAAATTTCCCTCGAATGCAAAGGCTATTCCCGTCTGGATGCTGCGCGGCTCGGTTCCAATATTATTCTCTTTAGCCTGCAGCAATAATCGCTAGCCAAAAGTCTAAATGAAAACACTCGCTAAACAACGTAAATGGCTATTACTCGTGTTGCTCACTGCAATGCTCGTAAGACTCGCTATCGTTGGATTTCAATTCGAGTCGCTAACGGCAACAGACCCAGATAGTTACCGAGCGATTGCGGTGCACCTAGTTGAAGACGGCACCTATAGTCTCGGAGCCGACCCGACAGCTTTTCGGCCGCCCCTGTATCCACTCATACTGTCACTTGGAATATGCCTTGGAATACCCCACGGCATTTGGGTTGGTGGAATCCACATCTTGTTTGGCATCCTCACCGTTCTTCTCACCTATCGCGTGGCACTGACGATTAGCCGCGAGCCCGTTGCATTACTGGCAGCCGCGTTAGTCAGCATCGACCCGATCCTGTTGAATCAATCCATCCTAACCATGACTGAAACCACGGCCACTCTTCTCGGAATTTTGGCTATTTGGCTTTTAGTACGCATGGTCAACAACACCAATAAGTTAAATATCGTTTTAACAGGAGTCACCCTAGGGGCTGCGGGGCTATGCCGCCCGACATTTTTCGTTTTCGCAGCGTTAGCACTGTTGGTCTTAATGTTTTCAAAAACAGCCCCTTGGAAAGAACAACTACGCACTAATCTCCTCGTTGGCTGTTGTCTGTTGGTAACGATCGCTCCTTGGGTCATTCGCAATCAAATCAGTCTTGGCAAACCAGTCCTAGCAACGACTCATGGAGGTTACACACTTTTACTAGGCAACAACCCATTGTACTATAAACATCTAGACCAGCCCCTGGGGACGTACCAAGCACAACATTTTGATCGTGGCGTACGACATTTCAACATCTCGGAGAATCCCCATTATGACTTTTGGGGACCGCCCGCGTTTGGGCAACCCAAGGTCATTTCCCGTAATGAAATCGAACGAGATCAGTTTGCTTATGAAGTTGCTAAATATCATATTTTCCAGCATCCGCAATTGTTTGCGCGCTCCATCATGCGCCGTATCGGTAAGTTGTGGAGCCCACTACCCAATGCGGGCTCGAACAACGAATCCACTGCTCGATTCATACTGCGATTGGCTGTTGGTGGTTGGTATTTAACATTGTTTGCCGTTGTTTTTTGGTTTTCCGTACGACAAAGCAAAAAATGGCTCACAACTCCCATGACGCTTGGACTCGTCATGATCCTAGCTTTTTCACTCGTACACGCCGTCTATTGGTCAGATATGCGTATGCGAGCACCGCTGATGCCCATACTCTACCTCGCCGCCGCGTTGGCTCTAATACCCACCCCAACTACAAAATCTCCTGCGATTGATCGTACTTAAACGAATCGTAGCCAGCAGGTTCAATGCGGTCCTATTCGTGGATACGGACGCTCATTCGCTCTGTGGGTATTAGCATTGTTGAAACTCCCTTAAATTCGTATACTTTTGCGACCTCTACACCCATGTTTCTGCATGATATCCCTCGTTTTTTCATACAAACCGCTCAAATCTACCCACGCAACAATTTGACCGCCATCGTCCACAATCTTCGTTATCAAAATGCTATTTGGACACGTTATTTTGCGCTGGTTGCGGTGCACATTTCACTCCTCGGATTACTGTCAACAACCGCTTTTTCAGCGGAGATTCAACTCCCCGCTAATCAAAACGACGCTCCCATCACAATCACAGGTCACGTCGGGTTTACCTGGACTGAAGGTGTTTATGAGGTCTGGCAGTTAACCCAGTGCCAATTGCGTCAGGGATCATTTTCTGCCCAAGGGCAGGCCGCCGTTTTGTGGATCGACCGCGCCGGACCAGCAGCGGGGCGATCAAACAATCTCATTATATATCTTGAAGGTGATAACACGCGCATTGAGCAACAACGGATCGCTGGACTACACCAAGTCCAGAACAATCACGCAACACCCGCCAATCGCATTTTAACCGACCACCAATGGTTCGGCCGTCTATCAAGCTCAGCCGCAATCACGGTTACCACCGAACAAACCTTAGCCGCACCGCGCACACCAACGAATGTCTTCAACCGTGCAATGGCTCGCTGGAAAGCTAGTCAATCGCGAACCGCGGTACAATTTGCCGGTTACCAAGATACGGATCCGGCATTAAATCGAACAACGCCCACTACGGACAATAGTGTTGGTATTGGCAAGCACCGATTGCGTCTGCAGGGACGCAGCAATGTTAATTGGAGTCTGCACGTTGAACAAAACACGACCGGAGGTGGATCACTCGCCATCGCTAAATCGGGGGTTCGGGTTACCATCGACGGAATCCAAGGCAGCGACAGTAATTCCTCAATCGTCACTATCGAAACGGACAGCATGGTTCTATGGGGGCCCGCATTTGATCAACTGCGGGGGGGGTCCATTACCGACTCTAATACACCGATCGAAGTCTACCTCGAGGGAAACATCATTTTCCGGCAAGACGATCGAGTGATCTACGCCGATCGAATGTATTACAACGTCACCCAAGAACAAGGCATGATACTCAATGCAGAAGTCTTAACTCCTGTCAACGAATATGACGGTTTGATGCGCATCAAGGCCGATGTACTACAGCAAGTCAACCGACAAACATTTCGAGCATACGGCACTGCTATAACATCTAGCCGCATGGGCATTCCAAGCTATTGGTTCCAATCCGACAAGATTGAAATTGTCGATCGGCAACAACCGAGTATCGATCCTATAACAGGAAAACAAAAGCGAAACACCGTTACGGGCGAACCTGTTTTTGATCATCAGGTCACAGCAAACAGCAAAGACAACTTCTTGTTCTTCGACGGAGTCCCAATTTTCTACTGGCCTTCCATGAGTTCACGAGTCGATGACACTTCATTCTATTTGGATCGAATCCGCATCAAAACCGATCGAGTTTATGGACAACAATTGCTCATTGATTGGAACGCCTTTCAAATTTTCAATGTTGAAGAAGTTCCCGAAAACACGACTTGGTCACTATCCACAGATTTGCTTAGTGAACGAGGAGTTGCTTTTGGGACTTTGTATGAATACCAACGCGATGACATGTTCGATCTACCGGGCCTAAGCCGCGGCCAACTCGATGCTTGGGGATTACAGGACCACGGCACCGATAACCTCGGCCGAGATCGTCGCAACGTAACGCCCGAACGTGATTTTCGCGGACGGATATTTTGGCAACACCGACAATTATTGCGGGATGGTATTCAATTGAGTGCCGAAGTAGGACTGATCAGTGACCGAAATTTTATGGAGCAGTTCTACGAACGAGTTTGGGATCAAGAAAAAGATCCAATGACCGGAGTTGCACTAAAAAAGATTACCGACAATCGAGTGTGGGATCTGGCCGCAAACATTCGCGTAAACGACTTTTTTACGCAAACCGACTGGCTCCCTAAGTTGGATCATCACTGGCTCGGTGAATCCATCTTCGCCGATCGTGCCACGTGGCATGAACATACCAGCGTCGGATTTGGAACACTCAAACCTGCTACCGCGCCGCTCGACGTCGCAGAACAAGCTAAGTTCGATCTGCTCGCTGGTGAAGAACAAAAGTATTCGGGTATCCGTGCGGCTAGTCGGCAAGAAATTGATTTCCCCATGCAATGGGGTAATGTCAAAGTGGTCCCCTATCTGCTTGGCGAAGTTGCCTATTGGGGCGATGACATCTCACACCAAAGTGTAACTCGGACCTACGGCCAAGTCGGCATCCGTTCAAGTCTGCCAATGTCGAGAACTGACGCGAATATCAAAAGTAAACTTTTCAATGTAAACGGATTGGCCCACAAGGTTAATTGGATGCTCGACGCCTATTGGGCAGACGCTAGCGAAAACATGGATCGATTTCCGCGTTACGATGCCTTAGACGATGATGCTCAAGAACATTATCGCCGCCGTTTCTTTTTTGACACATTTGGCGGAATTGCGGGGCAAAACATCGCCTCTAAATGGGATGAGCGCATGTTTGCTTATCGGGCCAACATGCAAGGCAATGTCAGTTCACCCGTTACAGAAATTGCAGATGACGCCATGACATTCCGCTTAGCAACGGAACAACGTTGGCAGACGAAACGTGGAATCGCGGGAAAACAACACGTGGTAGATTGGATGGTTCTCAATGCGGAAATATTACTGTTTCCTGATGCTGACAATAACGAAGGTCAACACACCGGCATGTTTGACTACGATTACCGCTGGCACGTCGGAGATCGCTTTACCATATTATCCGACGGCTACTTTGACTTTTACGGTGGCGGGTTAAAGACAGTCAGTGTGGGTGGCGTCTTGAGCCGCCCAGAAAACGGACGCCTGTTTCTAGGTTATCGCATGATTGACGGTCCCATTTCCAGCCACATATTCAATGCTGCGGCTAGTTACAAAATGTCGCAAAAATGGATCGCCATTATTGGCACTTCATTCGACCTCGGCGATACAGGCAATATCGGTCAAAGTTTGTCCTTGGTGAGAATCGGCGAATCTTTACTCGTGCGTGCTGGTATTAATTATGACGAGAGCCGTGATAACTTTGGTGTCCATATTATGATTGAACCACGGTTCCTTGGCAACGGTCGCATCGCCAGATTGACCGGTATTCATACGCCTCCTGCCGGAGCGTATGGGTTAGAATAATGAATATTGGTAGCCGGCGTTTAAACATTCAAAACGAACACATCGAATCGATGTGGAGAAAGAATATCATGCTCATCTTCTGCAACCGTCGCTATCCACTAAGCTTGCTTGCATTATTTTTTATCAGTGCCGTCGCCTGTCCGCTTATCGTCGGTGCGGCTCCCAAAGGCATTCGCTACAAAAAACCCAAGCCGGCACGACAACAACCGACAGACAACGGGCCTGTCGAGGCTCCGCAAATCGCCAATGGTCCACGGAAAACGGTCGCGGTATGGCCCAAATACCAACAGGATTTCCGTTTCCCTAGTGTTGATGAACTTGTCATCGATGAGCTTGTCAATTCAAATCAATACACCGTCGTAGAACGCCTCAACGTGCAAGCGTTAGAAATGGAAGCAAATCTTTTTGAAGACGTCCGGCACATCGGTGCACAATTAATATTTGAAGTTGCCGTAACAAGTGTCGATCAGCGAACCAGTCGTGGGTTGCAGTTTGGCTTAGGTGACTTCGGACTCGGCGACGGAATTGACGTCGTTGTCGGAACCTCTCGGACTACCGCCAAAGCAACTGTGGTATTACGAGTGATTGATACTCGAACAGGGGAAATCCTATCTTCGCAGCGTGTCACTGGTGTTTCGACAGGATCCGGTTTAAACCTTGGATTTGCATATCAAAAATATACACCTAACCGCGTTGACGGATTCAACGTCAGCTTCGGTAAAATCAAAGGTACATCGGTAGGCAAAGCTGTTTCTAAAGCTGTAAAACTCGCTGTCACGAAAACGACAAACAAGCTAAATAACCATCCCTGGGAAGCTCGAGTGGCTGACGTGGATAAGGATTTTGTGTACCTCAACGCCGGTCAGAATGCGGGTTTAGCTGCGGGCCACCAGCTCGTTATTTCGCGGTTAAGCAAGACCATCAGTGACCCACAAACCGGAGCGATTCTCGACGTTGTGTTGATCCCCATATGTGAAATCGAAGTTGTCAGCGTCAAAGAGAAAATAGCGATCTGTCGTATTACCACACGGTCTACCATTGTTTCCGTTGACACAAACGTCGAAAAAAATCAAGTTGTCCACCTGAAACCAACACGTTAGAAGTCAATTCCAATGAACAATTCCAATCAAACACTTAGAATATCTGGTCTGGTGCAAACCGAATTGGAGCTTACAGCTCAGCAACTAGCCGCAGATGTCGACACTAGATTTCAGATTGCTGACATTGCAGACCTATTACCAAAGCGAGCGGGCGCCGCTATTCAGCTACAAGGTCTTTTGGAGTTATGTAAGCCTGCGTCCGCAGCAACTCATATTGGCTTGCACGGCTCGTTAGACGATTTCCATGCCAGTATTCCGCTAGCGGCCGTCTGTGATAGAGGCTTGATTGTGCATCATCTGGAAGGCGCTATTTTGAGTGTTGACCAAGGTGGCCCTTTTCGGTTTTTCATTCCCGATCACGCCGCCTGCCAAATGGATGAAATTGATGAATGTGCCAATGTGAAGTTCTTAGATCATATCGAATTCACCGCAGGCAAAGGACACGACAATCGCCCTCAGGACGAACAACAACACGCAGCACTCCACGCTGAGCAGGACAAAACGGTAGGGACGACACCCGAGGCCTGAAGACCAACAACGAATCAAACGGTAGCCACGGACGATAATTTCGCCGACGCGCGTTAGCCTGTGATGCTTGAAACGCGGACTTTGGTGTAGCGTTGGCGATGGCCCGTGCGGCGTTTTGAATTTTTACGCCGACGAAATTTCTGGACGTGGATTTTTTCACCCTTAATTTCAGCGATAACTTCTGCTGTCACCGAAGCGCCTTCTACTACAGGCTGTCCAACTTTGACACCTTCATCACCAGAAATCGTCAGCACTCGATCGAATGTGATCTCGTCACCCGCATTAACGTCACGAAGATCAATTTCAAGTTCTTGACCTTCTTCTACTTTATATTGACGGCCACCGTCGGCGATGATTGCGTACATAATAACGCTCTATTATCCAAATAAGTGTGTCTGTTGCTGTATTTGCATTAACAAATCAGCGGTAAAAACTATCTCGCACAAATGCGAGGAACCGTTAAAAATATCCCATGAACCCGTTTTCGTCGAGGGGCTAATCAGTGGATTCCAACTTCTTTTTCGCTAGTTTGCCCTAGGTTGAACCTAAATGCAGTCCCTCTCAAACTTTAACCTGTTTACCCTTACCATTGCGGCAATCTAATTCCAAATGTTCTGGGAACAATCCTTCAATACTAAGGACTTGGATAACCATATCTCCTACTTCTTCAAGGGCCATGATTTCACGCCGTTTCTTATTGTTTAGATACGCCGAAACACCTTCGTGCACGCGCACCGTTACCCGCGTAATTTCATCCTTGCGGCTGGCCATCATCAACTTCCTAACAACTTCGATCGCCATACTTTCAGCCGTTTTCACAATACCACGACCTGAGCAGCAAGGACAATCGTCATAGACGCTGCGTTTGAGACTTGGGCGAATCCGTTGTCGAGTCATTTCAATCAAGCCAAAGGGACTCGTCCGCATGATCTTTGTGCGAGCGCGATCTCGGTCCATCGCATCACGTAATGCTCGTTCCACTCCCCGACGATGTTTTTCCTGTCGCATGTCAATGAAGTCATTAACAATGACACCACCTAAGTCGCGCAAACGAAGTTGTCGAGCGATTTCTCTGGCTGCGTTCAAGTTCATTTTATAAGCGGATACTTCGGCGTTACTGTCAGTCCGGAAGTTACCGCTATTAACATCGATCGCGACAAGTGCTTCGGTCGGATCAATAACAATGGAACCACCTTCTTTCAGCTTAACTTCCCGTTTATAGATTCGAGCAATCTCTTGGTCGAGTTTATATTTGTGGAAGATCGGTTGTTTGCCATCATAGAGGTGTAAACGATCCACAAACTTGGGCATAATCATTTCCAAGAAATTTCGCGCACGTTTATAGGCATCCTTTTCATCGATATAGATCGCATCCATATCTGAATTGACGGTGTCACGCATCGTGCGGATGATGATATCACTCTCTTCGTAAATATCCACCGGCGTTTGCGTCTTTTCGACACGACGGACAATCGCTTTCCAGAGCCGAATTAAGTAGGCCAGGTCTCGTTCTAAATCACCACGTTTTTTGCCGAGGCCAGCAGTTCGGACGATAAACCCAAGTCCCTTGGGAGGTTCAAGATCCAGCAAAATGTCACGCAGCTTACGACGCGCTCTATCATCTTCAATTTTTCGCGAGACACCGACACGACCTAAGGATGGCATCAACACTAGGTAACGACCGGGGATGCTCAAATAGGTCGATAATGTTGGCCCTTTGTTACCAATCCCCTCTTTGATCACCTGGACTAAAACCTCATCACCTTTCTTAAAAATGTCTTGAATCAGAGGTTTCACTCGCGGACGACCACCGTTGTAATTGCGTTGTTGTCCGCGGCCCTTACGACGTGAATCTTGTTTTTTCTTATCTTGATTTTTACCGTTTTGCTGATCAATCGGTTTGTTAGGATCAAATCCACCCTGCCGATAGTATTGCGGTTCGACGTCACTAATATGCAAGAAACCATTGCGACCAATACCAAAATCTACGAACACGGCTTGAATACCCTGTTCGAGATTAACGACTTTGCCCTTATAAATATTTCCGACACAATTGCCTTGGCTGGCTCGTTCAACATAGAGCTCTTCAAGTTGTC